>JGI24003J15210_10001417_pt1 | contig 10531 bp, 7 predicted proteins | sample LinPmetageLP28_FD_15210 | JGI IMG/M metagenome (IMG submission 15210)
ATGATACTTGATTCTAACAAGGACTACACAGGGGTCAGGAACTTTACACTAAGCGGTGAACTTGATGCAGGCTCATTAGATATTTCTGGAAATGCTGATATTGACGGCACTTTAGAAACTGATGCGCTTTCAATAAACGGCACTGCAGTCACTTCAACAGCCGCAGAACTGAATATCTTAGATGGCGTGACCAGTACGGCAGCAGAACTAAATGCCCTTGATGGTATTACGGCTGTGGTTGGAGAGCTTAACGCTCTTGACTTAGGTTCTACGGCTGTAGGTACAGCCATAGCTTCTAAGGCTATGATACTTGATTCCAACAAGGACTATACAGGGGTTAGGAACTTTACACTTAGTGGTGAGTTAGACGCAGGTTCTTTAGATATATCTGGTGATGCTGATATAGATGGCACGTTAGAGGCTGATGCTATTACAGTCAACGGCACTGCGTTAGCTGAGGTTATTTCTGATACAACTGGTGCTATGTTCTCTAGCAACACAGAAACGGGTATTACCGTTACTTATCAGGATGCAGACAATACAATAGACGTAGCTATAAACGCGGCACAAACTACCATAACATCACTCCTTGCCGCTGATATTAAAATTGGTGAAGATGACCAAACAAAGATTGACTTTGAGACAGCAGATGAGATACACTTCTATGCAGCAAACGTAGAGCAGGTTTATCTTGGAGATAATATCTTCGGGCCTCAATCTGACAGTGATGTAGACTTGGGCAGTAATAGTGTACGTTGGAAGGATGCATACGTTGATAGTGCGACTGTTACTGGTGATGTAGCAGTAGGGGATGATATTACTGTAGCAGGTAGAGCATCTGGTCATGTAACAACAGATAACGATGGCAGTTTTGATTTAGCTGTAGGTAATGATTTTAAATGCACACCTAGTGGTAACTTTACCCTAACATTTACTAATCCTGCCGCTGGGCAATCAGGTAACGTAATGCTTGTTAACTCAGGGGGTCACACTGTTTCAGCACACGCTTCTGTAGCAATAAATGCAACAATACTAACAGCCCTAACAACAGCAGGCACGTACCACCTTGCATACTATTGTAGTGCAGATAGTGGTAATGACACAATTCTAGTATCGGCATCAGCCGCCCTATCATAAGGTATAATATGAGTATTATAAAAGCAAATGGTGCAGGCGAAGTAAGCACGGGGTTCTATGGTTTTGAGATAGAAAACTCTTTGCGGTTTGATGACGAAAGTTCTCCTGTTCTAACAAGAGCTTCAAGTGACGGAAATAGAGATATTTTTACTTTTAGTGCTTGGGCTAAACGTGGAGACTTGAGTGGTTCTAGTCAAATTATTTGGGAAAGTAGAATAGACAACGATAATCGTATTGATGTGCGATTTGTTTCTGATAATACCATTCAAATATTTTGTGAAATAAGTAACTCAACAAAAGTTAGTAAAATTACAAGTCAATTATTTAGAGATGTTTCTAGTTGGTATCATATAGTTGTAGTAGGGGATACCTCAGAGGGAACACAAGCGGATAGAATAAAGTTGTATGTTAATGGAAGTCAAATAACAAGTTTTTCAACAAACACTAATAGTCTTACCTCAAACCAAGATTTACCTGTAAATGTCTCAACTGCTACTATAGGCGTAGGTGCAAATGCAGTCGGCACAGCAGAGCTTGATGGATATTTAGCTGACGTTAATTATATTGATGGCACTGCATTAACTCCCAGTAGTTTTGGAGAAACAAAATCAGGCGTTTGGATACCAAAAAATACAAGTGGTTTAACATTTGGAACAAATGGATTTAGGCTTGAGTTTAAACAAACTGGAACGGGTACAGCGTCTTCATCCACAATAGGGGCAGATACAAGCGGTAACGATAGTCACTACACCTCAACTAATTTAGGTGCATTTGATGTAATGCCAGATAGCCCCACAAATAATTTTGCTGTTATGAATCCGTTAATAGGTAGAGGTATAGGTGCTTATGTAGACCCCCGCCACGGAAACTTAGAAGTAGATACTACTGACGGTGGTAGGGGTACAACCTTTAGCACACTAGCTATGTCACCCGGAACAGATGAAAAATACTACGCTGAATATAGGTATAGAGCAGATAGTGGACACATGCGTGTCGGTGTTATAGCAGTTGATGAAGTAGGAAATTATCGTGAAACAGCTACTTTTGACGATGGTACTGTATCGTCATCATACACCAGTGTAACTGGTCAAATTGCTGTTGATGGTTCGGTAGTGTATGACGATGTAACTTATACAGTAGGTAATGTAATTGGAATAGCTTTAGACTTAGAAAACGGTTCTATAGAATATTTTAAGGACGGTACTTCGATACATAGCGAAAGTAATTCTATTTTTAGTAGTAATAGCTTCTTGTTTGCTGCTGGTGATAGTTCCAATAGTAAAGATATAAGATATTCAGCAAATTTTGGTCAGGATAGTACTTTTGCAAATGATGAAACTGCCGCAACAAATGCAGATACAAATGGCATAGGGGCATTTCATACTGCAGTACCATCTGGCTTTAAGGCTCTGTGTACAGCCAATCTACCAGAACCACCCATCACACCGTTAAACGATGATTTGCCAGAAGATTATTTTGAAGCAAACTTATGGACAGGAAATGGCTCAAGTCAAAGTATATCTAGTTATGAATTTGCGCCAGATTGGGTTTGGATAAAAGAGAGAAACAGCACATCAAGTCATTATTTGGTGGATACAGTAAGAGGAGCAAATTTATTTTTGCAAAGTAATTCAAGTGTAGCAGATACCTCCAATACAGTTAATGTAACAAGTTTTGATAGCAATGGTTTTAGTCTTGGAGATGGTGGCACAACGAATCAGAATAATAACACTTTTGTTGGTTGGGCTTGGCTTGCAGGAGGTTCAGCATCTAGCAATGAAGACGGAAACCTTGCAAGTTCTGTATCTGCTAATCAAAAAGCAGGATTTAGTATTGTGAGTTACACTGGCACAGGTTCTGCGACCACTATTGGTCATGGACTAAGTAGCGCACCTGAATTTATGCTTGTAAAAAACCGTGATGATGCAAGTAAAAATTGGGTGGTACAAGTCACTGCGTTAGGCAATAATTATCTTGAATTAAATAAAACGAACGACTCATTTTCTAGCAGTGCTTATTTTAACAACACTGCACCCACATCATCTGTATTTAGTGTTGGTACGGTAGGTTCAACAAACGCATCTGGTGATGATTTTATTGCCTACTGCTTACACTCTGTTGAAGGCTACTCTAAGATGGGTGCTTACACTGGAAATGGAAATACTGAGGGACAGTATATCTACACAGGTTTTAGACCAGCTTATGTTTTAATAAAACAATCAAGCGCGAATGGTAATAACTGGAGTGTTCACGATAATAAGAGAGATGTTGATAATGTTGTTAATACAAGATTATTAACAAGTACATCTGGTGCTGAAACTACGTTTACGACATTAGACTTTTTGTCAAATGGTTTTAAATTAAGAACTACTGGTACAGCATACAATGGTAACGGCAGTACATACATCTATATGGCATTTGCAGAAATGCCAACAAAATATGCGAATGCAAGATAGGAGACAATAATGCCTTGGAAATACAATGGCTCAACACTTAGAGTTGGTAGAGGATTTGTAGGCACAGATGGCACTAAGTATCCTCAAGTTTGGATGCGATACAGCACTACTGAGAAAGCAGATATTGGCATCACATGGGAAGACCCTCCTGCATCTGAAGCTCCCTTTGACGATAAATTTTATAGTGGCAGGCAAACAGATGGTACACTTATACCTAGAAGCCTAACAGACATAAACGATGTGGATGACGATGGTAACGCTATCCTAGATGAAGATGGTAATCAGTCAGTAACACTAGGATTAAAATCTGTATGGAAGAACAACACTAAAAGTTCGGCAGGGTCAATGCTAGAACGTACAGATTGGTATGTAGTACGCAAAGCAGAAGCGGGAACAGCCATACCGTCTACTATAGCAACCTATCGTGCGGCTGTTAGGACAGCTAGCGGTAACATAGAAACAGCAATAGACAATGCTTCAGACCTTGCCGCGTTTATGGCACTCTGGACTGTGCCAGTAGATAGTGACGGTGAGCCTACAGGTAAAGCACCTATATATAACTGGCCTGATGAGTTGTAGAAATGGAAATAGACCCTATGTTATTTTGGAATATTGTTCTTACTATGGTAATCGCACCAGTGTTCTGGGCATTCCGTCAGATGTTTACAGAGGTTAAAAGACTACAAATTTTATTAAATAAAACAAGAGAAGACTACGCGACCAAGATAGAGCTACGTAGTGACGTAGACAGAGTTATGGAAGCATGTCACAGAATAGAAGATAAACTAGACAGAGTATTGAGTAAGGCTTAGATATGGCACAGGATGGCGTAATTAATACTGATAAAGAACTAACAGACCAAGTTGGGGCAATGGCGGCTACGGGAGTTCCTACTGTAGCCCCCGTTTTACAGCAGGTGCAGGAAAATGAAAAACTCACTGAGGAGGGTTTGAACTTACCTAACACTGCCGTAACTGCAGACCAAGCATCTACGGCTAGCCTAGCAGTAAACGCACCTGTTGCAACTACAGACTTAGGGCAGGTGGGTGCAGTAACGGCAATAACCCCACAGTTAGGTAATATTTCTTTAGAGTCTGCTACTCTAGACCGTCCTGACGCATACATGACCGCCCCTCAAGGGCAAGTATCAGCGGAGTCCTTATCAATTGCCGCAACCGAAGAGCTAGATGAACGTGGAACAGTTCAATATCAGCTTGGACAACTGATGTCCTCTCTAGAAGAGGGTAAGCCTATGCCACCGTGGGCATCCCCGCAAGTTCGCAAGGTAAATGCCATCATGCAACAGAGAGGTCTAGGAGCATCTAGCATGGCTTCTGCGGCTATTACTCAAGCTCTTATGGAGTCTGGTGTGCAAATAGCATCTGCAGACGCAAACAAGTATTCTGCTATACAACTTCAAAACCTCACTAACAAACAGGCATCTGCTCTTCAGAATGCGGCAACATACGCGGCTATGGATAAAGCAAATCTTAATGCTCGTCTTCAGGGTGCTGTTACGAACGCACAAGCGTTCCTATCTGTAGACCTAAAAGAATTGGATAACGAACAGAAGTCTAATACCCTAACATATCAAACCCTAACTGCGGGGTTGTTTAAGGATGCCGCTGAAGATAATGCTCGTAAGGAGTTTAATGCGAAGAATGAGCTACAAGTAGAAGAGTTTTTTGCAGAGCTAACTGTTCAGACAGAGACAGCGAATGCGAACAGAGAGACTTCTATGAGGCAGTATAACGTGTCTGAGTCGAACGCTATGAAGCAATATAATGCGACCCTAAAAGATTCGCGGGATAAATTTAATGCCAACATGGGTTTTGCAGTTGACCAGAGTAACGCTGTTTGGAGGAGAACAGTTAATACTGCGAATACAGCACTTCAGAACGAAGCAAATCGTGTTGATGTTCAGAACACGTTCACTGCATCTCAAACCGCTTTAAATTCTATTTGGCAACAATATAGAGACAATGCTTCTTGGAATTTTCAGAAGGGCGAAAATCAACTGCAGAGAGAACACGCTATAGGTATGGCGGCTCTTGAGTTTGCAAATACAAAAGAGTTATTTGAAATGGAAAACAAAGAAGAGTACGCGCAATCAATTGGTGAGTTTATTTTTAATTTGTTTAACACTAGCGAAGAGTAATGGATAGAGTATTATGTTTAATTTTGTAACAGCAATTACTAGCGCACTAGTAACAGGGCTTGAGAAGAGTGTAGATGTAGGAACAGCGGTTGTACAGAAAGCTGATTCTTTTCTTGATAACCCTCTAGGTAAGAAGATTATGTCATCTGCAGGTGCTAGTTTCTTTGGGGATGCTACAGGGGAGCAACAACAACAGGCTCGTCGACAGTTTCCAACACTAGACTATGAGCCGGGACAAACTCAGACCGTAGGGCAAATGACCCCCCTTCAGAATGCTAGGTTTCTACGGGCAGTAGAAAATATACGTAGTCGTCCTATAAACACGGATGTTAAATTACAGCGCATTTTAGATAACAATACAGTTCGACCAACAGCCAGAAGGAGGGCGGCCGCGTCCCCCGGAAGTACTTCTGTGAAAGGAAGAACATTAGCTCCTAAAGCTATACCAACTACAGCTACAACAACAAGAAAAGTCTGAGGAGTATACCTGTGGCAAGATTTAACGTAGACCCATTTAGCGCACCACCTGCAGGGCATTCCCTGACAGAGGACAACACCAAGTGGCCTTGGGGTAATCCACCACGAATGGTAGACCCTAATCAAGTCTTGGATATGCTTGTAGATAAGTTTGAAGGTCCTAAGCGTAGACAAGAATTATTTAAGATGATGTTGGTTGGTGTTTCTATAGAGACAATTGTTGAGGGGGTTATATATCAGGGGTTTACAGATGGGGCTTTTAGTCCTGACGTAGGCTTGTTAATCAAAGGGCCTCTTGGGATAATACTAGCAAACATGGCTGAGGAGGAGGATATTCCGTATCGCCTGTTTGAAAATGAGGATGTCCTAGAAGAGGGTACTATGAAAGACAAGACCTTTATGAACCTTATGAAGAGCAACAATCCTAGAATGTTTGGGTTCATAAGAGAGGCACTAAATCAGAGTATACGCGAAGGTTCTCAGAAGAATGCTCCTGAAGATACATTCTTAAATACAGAAAAAGGGGACAAGTAGATGAGCTTTCTTCAAAATGTTGCACTAGGTATGGTCAAAGCTGCTAATCAAGATAGCAGGCAGAGAGCTATAAGAGCGCGAGAAGACGAGTTGTTGCAGGATGAGAGAGATGCTAATTTTTCTAACACGGTATACAGCGGAGTTATGAATGGAACATTGGATAAGAGTATACTAGAACAAAACTTGGGAACGCTTGACAAGTCTACTCTGGGAGACTTTGTTTTACAGGATAGTCAAATACCAGATATAATGAATTTCATAGACCCCTATGTGCAGGCTGGACGTGTAGACCCTACTGCACTAGCAAATTATTTACGCACTCCGGGAGCTAGCCAACAGGGTGTATTATCTTTAATAGGACCTGCTCCTGAAGAAGAGGGTAAGGACAATAGCCTTCAAGTCTTAAAGTGGGGAGCAGAGCTTTATGAGAACAAGCTGATATCAGAGGAACAGCTCGATGCAGTTCAGCTAGAGTTTGAAACCACAGGGAAAGTTAACCAAGACAGTTTATTCAACGCAATAAAAGTGGTATCAGAAGAGGCAAAAACCCACACTTTTGGAGGACATACGTTTCCTTACTTACAGCCTAACTATGGAAAAGCTGACGAAGTTCTAAACAGTGTAGCCTTGTTGGAAACTCATTTAGCAGACCCCACGGTTCGTAAAAATATAATAGCCCAAGCTACTGAAGACGAGGGCTTAAAGTCTTACCTAAATACAATATATACTCGTAACAATATGTACTATAACTCTACCTTTAGTAAAACAGATGTTGAGGCAGGCATTGTACAAAATCAATATTTTCAATACGAAAAGGATGCTCCTAACTTTTTAGAAGTTTTAAAGGGTGTGGGTATTATACCTAATAGTCAATTTAAACCTGCCGCGTTTGGTGATGATACCCAAGCAAGCACAGGAACAGTTTTTATACCTGACAATGAACAACCAGAAGAAGGGGGACTTGTAGGTATTTCTGTTCCTGAACAAATTATAATTGACCAGTATAATGTTGATTCTAAGATGTTAGATGGATTAGCAAATCATCACGATATGGAACAGGGAAAAGACCAACTCTATACGAACCTAGATTATTTGACATACTCTGAAGCTCCAGAACCTAACCTAGATGCTACAGCATTTGTTCAGAGTGAAGATAAGATGGAGTCCGTGGCTACTGGTGCAAAGCTTATACAGGTTGGCGCACAGAATATGTTTTCATTAGAGGGGGGCGCAACTAGAGGGCAGGTAGATGCTACGTCTAGTCTTCTCATAAATGTAGGGGGAGGAACAGCAGAGAACGGTTATACCAACCTAGATACAGGAAAAATGACCCGCGCAGTATTTACTATTACTAAACCTGACGCTAGACAATACGGTAAACCCTCTAGTCATCTAACTGGTCAAACAGGAACACAATACATGTTAGACCGCAAGTTTGATGTGGAAGGGTTTAGAGAACAATCAGAGGCTGCTAAAGAAGCTAATGAAATGTTGGCTGAGTTAATTCGTCTTCAGTCAGAATTGGGTGCGCCCGGTATAGTAGCGATAGTAGAAAAGTTTGCTCTGGGTGTTGTAGGGCAGGGTAAACAAATAAGTAATTTGTTTGGCATCTACGGTGAATCGGGTGACCCTACATTTAAGGATAGTTTAGCCACAGACCAAGGGACAACAAGTGCTACTCTGCATGCGATAGCTAGGGAAAAGTTAGGAATAGGTAGAGATGCAAAGCTTAGTCAAGCGCAAGCACTACGACTAACCCTAGCCGCTAAAATGGCTCGTGCGGTAGACCCATCAGGTCGTCTATCTAACCAAGATTTTGAAATACAGCTAGATAGATTAGGAAGCTCTGGATTATTTAACACAGAAGCAGGCACAATGGCAAAATTAGGCACTGTTAAAAAAGAGTTTGAAACTAGAGTCAAGAATAATATGTTTTTTGAGAGCATAATAAGTAAGGATAATATTACCTCTGAGGACACACGATTTATAAAAGCACACAATCTTGTTAAGAGGTCTGTTCTTCACCAGAAAATGAAGGGAGCGCAGAGGAGAAGTGATTTTAAAGGGAATGTTGCTGATGATGGGGGTCAAGTATCAGGAGGAACGTCTTTCAAGGGTATAGACGGAGCTACCGTTAGACTTCAAGACGGGAATATTAAAGTTTTTAATAGTGACGGTGAAGATATAACAAATAGTGAAGAAGTTAAAAATGTACTAACCAAGACGGGGTCTTAAACAATGGTTCAACAACAATCGCCTGTAGTTTTAAACGACGAAGACGAAAACAAATTTAGAAGTGCAAACGAAAGTTACACGTCCGATACCCGAACTGTAGGCGAAAGAATTGACGCAGGAGAGTTAGAAGCNGTCGATGTACCTACGACCTATACAGAAGAGGGCATTCCTAGGATAACAATANCTGCTAGACCTGTAGAATTAAAACCANAGCCAGAAGCAAATGTTCCTGAAATCGNTTCAGNTACGTCCCCTATTAAGAGTGTTATCCCACCTAAACTTAAAGTTCCTAAAGTTACGTTTAAGAGTTTACAACCAGAAGCAGAAGAGTCCGTTGCAGAGAAGAAGTCACAAGTCACTACCTATGATGACGTGGTGAGAGAACTTGAGGCAGGTAATGACGTTACTATAGATACAGGAGATGGGGTTCAAACTTTTAAGGGTACTCCTAGTAATGCGGCACTTGCTAGAGACGAGAGTGTGGCTACTCAGATAAAACTTGGTTTACGCTTACAGAACCAGAACATAGAAACCCAAGAAGAAGAAATCTTTCCTGATGAACCTAAAATTGCCTTTGTAACCCAGACAGGAAGAATAGATACCTCATCCCTAGACCCTGAGTTTAGACCCCGCGCACAGGCATACGCAGAGAGTAGAAAAGCTCTGGACGACGTACTACGTCCCATAGTAAATACAGGCAGACCTGACATTGATGTGGCTGTCCGTCAGTATTTTATAGACGATTTTACCACGGGGGACATCCTATCAAACCTTAATAGGAGACTAGCTGAGACAGGCAGGGCTGTACCCATACTTCCTAATTTTGGAGCGCAATTTCTTGGAAGTGCTGTAGAAGCAACTAGACGTGCCAATCAACTAGGAACTACTTTTTCAGAGGAGTGGGAAAGTTTGGCAGGTAAGAGAGATGAAGCTCTCAAGGATATATTAGAACAGATAGACGAGTTTATACCTGCTCCGACAATGGCTATGGGTTTAAACGATGCGATACGAGAGAGAGCAAAAAAGGATTTTGAAGAGGGTAGATTTAACGACGACCCCGAACTAAACAAGGCAATATATGAAGACTTTGTTTTTGAAACTTCTCGTATAAATGGAGAGAAGATAGAACGACAGTTTGTTGACGAGGAGACTGCATATCAGATAATTGAAGAGTCCTTTAGTCAGATGAATGGTGTTGAGCAGTTTGTAACGGTAGCTGGAGAGAATATATTTGGCGGGGGTATACTAGGCAAAACAAAGAATATGTCGGCTGCCAAAGATTTGGCAAAAGCCGAAAGGTCGCGCAAACTGCTAGGGGCAAGTGACGATATTTCTGTGTTTGATTTACAAAAATTAGCCCTAGAACAGGGTAAGAAAATAAAGCTCAATGATGACCTCTTAGAGTTAGCGTTATATAACAAAGCTCTAAGTAGAGAAATGAAGGATGCTAAAGTCCGTATAGATGATTTAAAAAAGCAGGCCACAACTATCGGTATTTCTTCAGTAGAAAAAGAAAAACTTCTAGCAGAAGCTC
>JGI24003J15210_10001427_pt1 | contig 10485 bp, 19 predicted proteins | sample LinPmetageLP28_FD_15210 | JGI IMG/M metagenome (IMG submission 15210)
ACAACCAACACGAAACCGCCCATGACAAAAGCCTTCCCACGTACCAGAAAGACCAAGCTTCAAGCACTCAAAAACTTCATCCTGAACTTCCTCAAATGATCCCCTACGAATACGAAGACGACTACTTCCCAGCATTGCCCGATGACTTGACCGACGAAGAATTGGAAATGATGGAGTATCTCGCAGATCTCCACGACTTGGAAAACTCCGTTCCAACAGCAGCAGAACGTAACTCGATCTGATTTTGTCCAACTTTTCCAATCCATCCAACAATGTCAACTCATCAGGAAGTTCAAGCCCGCCTCTCTTACGCTTCAGCAATGCTTGAAAGAAGTATCCGTACTTCCTCTATCGCAACAATGATCAGCGCAAAATTTTGCGTCTCACGTTCCACCGCTTACAACGACATCACAGCAGCTAACGCTGAACTTACACTCAGCGACGATGGTCCAAGCATCGAAGAATCTTCCGAACCAGTAAACACAGATAGTGTCCTGGCAATGCTTCAACATCGCTTTGAAGTTGCTGTCGCTACTGGTGATGACAAGGCTATTTGCAGCCTAGTCAAAGCAATGGATCAAGCCAAAAGATGGCAAGGCTACAACACTGAATCTTCTTCTCCTTTCGCATGACTCTCTTTGAAATCAAACAAGCCATTCACTCAGGTCGCAGAGTGTTCTGGCATCATCAAGGCTATGAAGTTGTCTATGCGCCAAAAATCTCTGAATACTTGATCAAGTGCCATGGTAACCAAAATATCATTGGTCTCACATGGAAAGATGGCGTCACAATGAACGGCAAACCTTCTGAATTTTTCACCAAATGACTTATCATTATCAACCCATTCAACTAAGTGAGTTCAAAAGATTAGAAAACATCTTGAAGGAGCTTGAATCTATCGTTAGACGTGAAAACAAGCGTCATGAAATGGACCAGCATTTAATGATTGGATCTTTAGATGTTTTAGAGTATGAAATCATCCCATTGATCGATGAGATAGTAAATTACGATCCAACACCGTAGCCAAATGAAACCCGAGCAATTTCACGTTCCAGGGGCATTATTCGTTGAACGGTCTCTACATAAAGATGGACCTTCTCCTATTTATGTAGCCTGGAAACCTAGTACTTCTAAAATGTTTTACAACAAGACAAGCTTATTAAAGTTTTGTGCTTGGCCTAAATCTTTACCAACTGGACAAGCTTTACGTGATTGGTTGGATTCTTTTGATGATCAACCGCACGTTCCAGATAATTAACTACGCATAAGGCCACGCTAGTTGTGTGTCTGCGTTCCATACGTCCTCATCGCTTATATCGATGGGGCGTTCTTTCACGTATGCGGTGAATAGCTGCTTCAAACGTTCCAGGGTCATCCTTAGCTCCTTGGCCTGCTTAGCAACGTTGACCTGTCCCGTATAGAGACGTTCCAGTGCCTTACTTAGTTCTTTAGGGCTTGCTGGGCCGTATAAAGGCTCATTCTCTCTAACCATTGACACTCCGCCCCACGTAATTCTAACTCACTGAGCAAGCGAACCTGTGGTGCTCCACTGCGCCTAGCTACTACGACCGCTCCACACTTAGGCTTAAGCCCAGTCAGGTGCTGCAATCCTAGGGAATACGCTCCAGTCTGACAGATGTAGTTTGACAACATTTCTTCACTGCGGGCATTAACGCTGGTCTTCCAATCAGCGATGCAAAGCTTCCCGTCTAGGTCGATTAAGGCATCAGCCGTTCCAGCCCAGCCGCGTGGATCATGAACGGAAAACTCAATGGCATGAATGGCCGTTACGTTCTCTCCGATCCAAGACCGTAGACCTCGGGCGTACCCAGAGGCGCTCCAGGAGACCCTAGGAGCCCCTTGAATGGCTTTCTCGATTGCCCAGGTAGTGATTCCTTTAGGAGCACGTTCCAGGCTGTCATCTCCAGTCCTCCAGCTTCCTCGCTTGTTTGCGCTATTTCTTGCCAGCTTCGCTGCCGTCTTGAGGACATACTCCGCGTGGTTGTGCGCCAAAGTGCCACGCTCGCAAGCAATGTCACGCTCCATGGGAGCAGTGGGACGTTCCAGCCAGCGGTCGAGTGCATCTTTCTGCCATTTAGGTGAGGTTTCTTTCAGGATGTGGGTCACTGATGCGTAAGACACACCAGACTCATCGCGATACACACGGTGCGGACCAGAGTCGTCACGTTCCAGGGTCCAACGGCGTAGACCCGCTAGTGCGTTTTGGGGATCAGTTGCTTGCATCAACCAAATCCATTTGATGTCTGAGCCAAGCTTTCTGTAGCTGGTGAGCTTTGGGTTCTATCAAGTGATAGGAGCTAACAACCCCAGTGATGTTTCCTACTGAAACCGAAACACTGCCGTCTTCCAAAATTGTGGTGATCGTCTCAGGTAAGGGTTTTTCGTAGTGACGATCTGACATTGATTTATTAAAGCTGCTTGAGTCTAAACAATAAAAAAGGGGCGGTTAAGCCCCAGAAACATGTTGTTTTAGTTGGCTTTGAACGGATTGTCTCCGGTCAACAAACGGCTTATGTCAAAACCGCTATCACGCGCTTCGGTCCAGGCAGTTTCGATGTCGTCCTGAGCGCCTTTTTTGCGTGGTGCAGTACGCAAGCTGTAGCGGGTTTCTAAACCGACGCCTTCTTTACCAAGAACAAAGTCCCAGGCAAGTAAGTCGGCGTAGTCCTCCATTTGGCTGACTGAATCCAGTTCGTTGATCAGGCTCTTTTGACCGAGCTGCATGATCTGAACTGCGCTGGAGTCGTAGCTGTAGACAGGCACAGCGATGGCAAACTTCACCTTTTCGGGTGCAGTGCCGTCACGGTTAAGACGGCGGCTGTAGTCAACGCCCATCTCTTCTTGAATGTCTTCGGGGCTTGGATCTTCTGCAAAACGGAACGGCTTTGTTTTGCCGTCAGCGGTTTCGCCCCAGCACTCGAAAAACTCAAGAGGTTGATCGTCCAGAAGCGCAAAACGGACACTGCCGCCGGACTGAATTTTGGAGGGGTTGAGATAACCACCGCCACTACCGCCAGAAGCGGCAGATTTGTTTTTGTCTGAAATGAATGGCATGTAGAAAGTTGCTGTGGGCGTGTTGCCCGGTGCTTTTTTATTGTAGCAGGTGACGTAGCTCGTCAAGTGCGGTAATATGGAAAAACCCCAGAGCCGGGAATGGCTGCTGGGGCGGTTTGATAGCCGACTTAACTCTCTCACTGTAGCAGATGATTCTTACTGATTTTGTTCGCACGTTGCCTAAGACTTGGGCAACCGCTCCGATTTATGCCGCTGGTGTAACGCTCCCTGGCCCTGGAGAAAAGATTGCTTGCGGTAAATCACCTCTAGGTCGTGCTTCAAAGGAAGATCTTTCTCCCGAGTGCACAGCTAACTACATAGACAGCAGCCCTGAAACGTTCCGGGCAGTTGGTGTTTATACCGGGAATCGCTCAGGTGGCTTGGTCATCTTTGACGTTGACCGCAACCTTGGTGCCATTGAGGAGAAGTGGGGCACTGACCTGGAGAAAGCGCCTTGCGTTAGGTCAACTAAGAAGAACGCGGCAAAGTTTTTGTTTGTCGTTCCAGAGGATGACCGTTTAAGGGTCGCTTCCATGAGCCACGCTGCCGCACAGCAAGAAGGCTGGGAAGTTCTTTGGGGTGGTCAGGGCATTCTGTGCGGCGCTTATAAGGACCAGGGTGAGTACACGTTCCACGGTGACGTGAATGCTCTTCCCGAGGCTCCTGAGTGGCTTCTTGAGCGGATGCGGGAGCAGTACCGCAAGGTCAGTCAGAAAGACACTGGCCGAAAGCTACGGGACACGCGCTTTGCTAACCGGTCCAGGGAGGAAAAGATTGCTATTGGGCGGAGTTGCCTGAGTGTTATCGAGCCTCGCGGTGCTTTTAGTGAGCGTTTTTGGTGGGAAATCGGCGCGATGCTTAACAGCGAGCTGCCGAACCAGGATGGTTTGAAGCTCTGGGAAGAGTGGAGCCGTCGTGATAACGAGTATTCGCACGAATGGGAGAGCGGTAAAAATCCCTGTGCTGATCGGTGGGCAGCTGGGTTCCAAGGCGGCGGCTTGGGTTTTGGAAGTTTGATCAACATGGCTGATGCGGCGGACCCCGAACGAAAGCGATTTCAAAGGGACGGTCTTGCACAGCTGGTGGCGGACATCGATGCGACGCCGACGAAGTTCAAGCTCGACTTCCTTGGGCCAGAAGAGTTAGTTGCTCGTGGTCTTGAGATTGAAGAGACCTATGACAACCCGGCTTATGCCGATCAGGCGAAGACCATCCTGGCCAGTGAAGGTGGACGTTCCAGGGAAGGGGCGGCGGCTATTGATCGCTTGATCGATTCGCACCTGACCTTTGAGAGGAATAAGGGCTGTAAACCTGCGGATGTCAACGATTTGGACGACACACCTTTCGAGTACACAATTCCGGGCTTGCTACCTAAGCCTTGGTTGTTGCTTATCCACGCTGATGGCGGCACAGGTAAATCGGCAATGTGTCAGACGCTCTGTAAGCACATCAGCCAAGGGCGGGCGTTCAACGTTCACGGCGGAATGATGGACGTTCCAAGGGCTAAGTGTCTTTGGTTGAACGGTGATCAGAGTGAGCGGATTACGCGCAGACAGTTCAATCTGATTGGCGTGGAGTCAGGCGTTGATGTCATCGCTGAGTGGGATATGCAGTGGTATCGCAGGTTCTGCAAGATCCAGAAGGAGAACGAGTATGGCTTGGTGGTTATTGACAGCCTTGACGGCTGTAACGACTCCAACCCTTATGAGGAGAACCGCAGGGAGTATGCGTTGCCTTTGAAGAGGCTTGCGCGGCGTAATGGCAAGGACTTTCCGGCGTGCTCGATCATCGTGATCCACCACAACAACCGCAATGGTGGGTTCCGGGGAACCAGTGCCATCAAGGCTGCGGTTGATGAAACCTGGAACATGAATAAGCCTGATAACAAGGTTCTGGCTGAATTGGGCCTCACGTTTAACAGCAGGATTGTGACGATTGAAAAGTCCAGGGATGACCGTGAAGGGCAGCGCATGGTCTTCAGCCTGTTGCCTGATTACACGTACAAGATTGAGCCTGTTCCTGAGCCAAAGGAAAACCACCTAAACGGGCCAACCGAGTACATGCTTTCTCTGCTGCGTGAAATGCGGGCAGATAGGAAGCCTTGGTCGATCCAGAGTTTTGTTGATCACGCTGGTGTGGGAGGCGAGCACCGCAAGCGGGCTATCAAGTACAGCCTGGAGAAACTGAATGCACAGGGGTTGATTGAGCGTTGTAACCCTCCCATGGATTTAATGCTTAAAGGACGTGCGCCTAATTATTGGCGGGCGATTGGTACAAACGTTCCAGGTGGGTTTACTCGTCGCGCACGTGGGGTGTCAGTGGAAGGGTGTGTTAAAAGTCAAACCTCTTCTCCTGGAACGGATATAAACGACAATGCAAATTGTCAAAAGCCTGAAATTGTCAAAAGTCCTAAGGCCCCTGACCTTTTGACAAAACCCGACCTTTTGACAAAGGCGATTGTCGTTAAGAACTCTTCCCCTGGAACGGATAAGGCTTTTGACGCGCCTAATCACAGACATAGGGGGTTGATCAACAATGATGAAAGAGCCGATAGCTGGGACGCTTGGGATTGAGTTATGTACCCCTCACTCTCTGATCCCAGGGCAACAGACAAGCAGCGTTTCCTTCACTGGGAGCGTTGTTTGGTTGGACTTTGGAAAATCCCAGAGCCACCTGTGGGGTGGAAAGAATCTTTGCGTCTTCGAGATGAGCAAGGGTTGACCAAATACCCATAAAGTGCTACATTATTGTATGTATTTACAGCCCTATGACCGAAAAACAAGTTCTATGCAGTATTAAGACAGCGCACCATTACGGTGGTGAGTTCTTTCGTAAACTGTCCGAAGCGGCACTGCTAGCTGATCCCCGTAATCGCTCCAGAGTTTTAGATGCGTTTCCAGAGATCGTGTCTAAATATGGACCCGGTAGTGCCTTTTACAACGAGTACCTTTAATGAAAGAAATTACAGTCCGCGTCCCCGAAGAATTTTTAGCCCAGGTAGATAAAGAAGCCGGGTTCAAGCATGTGTCTAGGGCGCAGCTTATACGAGATAGACTTGCTCCAAAACAAACTAAAGACGTGGGGAATTACAGTCCCCAAGACTTTCACACTTTGGTAAGCCTAGTTAGGCGCAGAGTAGGTAACGGCCTAGATATAAGGCAGCTAGAGAATGTTGTTGCCATTGTTTTTAATGAACTGGCTTCTTAGTTATGTAGCACGCTGGTGTTTTAACCAACGCCACAAGTCTATTAGGAGATACCCCAGCGTGAGAAGCAACGTTCAGTTTATTTACTGCAAAATAGAGCCTACACATGAAGGCGAGATAGACGCTTTAGCGTTGGCACGTTTTACAAGTTATGACCCATATAACAGGGCTCTGGCTGTGGAACAAGTGACGTACCAGGATGATGAAGATGGTTATGACCAATTTCAAGCTCAGGTTACGTCTGCTTTAAGTTTCGGTATTGATGTCGCTGTGATAAGCCCGCACGATTTAGACTATTTCCCGTTAGTAGAGCGCATTACATGTAAGTAGTGTGCTACACTGGTAAAGCCGCACGACGCTACACATGTCTGCCCAAGTCTTTCACGGAATCCAGCATCTCGACAAGATCGAGACTGCCGCATCAGTTTGCTTCGACACTGAAACGCTCCAGCTACAGCCTGAGCGCGGGAAGTTGAGGTTGCTGCAACTTGGCTCTGGTGCTCGTAATACTGTTGTCCTAATTGATTGCTTTGACCTTGATAAAAGCGAGTGGGTTAAGTTGCGCCGCTTCTTCGGCAGTCCAGTCCGATACTGGCTTGCCCATAACGCTGTGTTTGATCTTGGGTGGTTGCAAGAGCACGACATCTATCCGCACGGGTGGGTGCGGTGCTCCATGTTGGCCAGCCGACTTCTTACAAACGGGCTGCCTTTCTCGAAGCATGGACTTGCGAACGTCGTCAAACGTTATTTAACTACAGAACTATCTAAAGAACAACAAAGATCTGATTGGAGCGGTGAATTAACGGCTGGACAGTTGGATTATGCCGCTAATGATGTCGTAGCTCTTATGCAATTAGATGAAAAACTGGACCACGAAATAGCTAAGTACAGACTTAGAAAAGCGTACAGTTTGGAGTGCCGTGCGCTACCTGCTATGGCTCAAATGTGGCGCACAGGTTTACCCTGGAACGCCGCTAATTTGCAGCAACGTAAGGAAGATTATCAGGTAGATATAAAAGCCTTAGAGAAAGACTTTATCCTTCAGCTGGATCATGCTCTTCCTGAAGGCAAAAAGTTACCTAGAGACGAAGACGATACTTTTAATTTACGTGCCAAGGATGAGGGTAAGATTCGTGATGGCAGTAAAAGGTACAGAGGTTTCAACCTTAATAGCCCAAAGCAACTGCTGGAAAAATTAAGTGATCTTTTAGGTGAGACACCTAAAGACGCGAACGGTAAACCTAGTGCTTCACGACAGTCTTTACGCGCTTATGCCGCAGACCATGAGGTTATTCAAATTTATCTGGAGTGGAAAAGGGCGGACAAGCGCCGTCAAATGATTAACTCTATCCAAGAGAAAATGGATGCTGATGGTTTTGTACGTGCCAGCTACATGCAGCTTGGTGCGGAATCGGGGAGGATGTCCTGTATTAAACCGAACAACCAGCAAATTCCTCGTGATCCACAGTTTCGTGGGTGCGTAGAAGCGCCGGAAGGTTACCTCTTAGTAGATGCTGATTTTGGTCAGATGGAGCTAAGACTTGCGGCTGCTATTGCGGGTGATGAACGGATGATCTCTGCGTTCCAGCGGGGTGAAGATCTTCACACTGTTACCTCTGAAACTATTGGGTGTAGTAGGCAGATAGCTAAGTCTGCAAACTTTGGTTTGCTTTACGGCTCAGGTGCAAAAGGGCTGCGTAACTATGCCGGTGGCTCAGGCATCACCATGACGTTTGAGCGTGCTGCCAAAATCCGTAAAGATTGGCTGGATGCTTTTTCTGGGATTGCTGCGTGGCAACAGGAAATGGCAAAGGAGTCACAAAAGACTGAAGGCGATAAATGGGCTGCGACCAGAGTTCCGGTTTCTGGTATGCGGCGGTATTTACAAGGTGATATGAACCGGTTGACTGTTCGGTGCAATACACCGATCCAGGGAGCTGGTGCAGCCATTCTTAAACGCGCCCTTGGCAAGCTTTGGCCCTTGGTATATGAGGCAGGTGAAGAGATAGTGCGGATTGCAGCCGCAGTGCATGACGAAATTTTGTTGCTGGTGCGTGAAGATGCTGCTGAAGAGTGGGCTGCTCGTCTAAAACAAGTGATGGAGGAAGCTGAAGCCGAGTGGTTGGGAGACATCCCCGCATTGGCTGAGGTTTCCATAGGTAAAACTTGGATGGAAACCCACTGATGATTCGCGTTTATTGCACAGACAAAGGATGGCTCTCTTCCTGTAATAACACAGTAGTATATTACAAGAATTTGCAAGAGGCTATGGATGCCGCTTACAGGAAGGCAAATAGTGATGGAGCGTCTGAAAACAGCGATACGCACCGCTACTACGGGTGACCTTCAACGAGCTGCCATGCTTTTAGAAGGAGCAAAAAAAGTACGGGCAGGCTGTACGAACCAGCGATCTCAAGCTCGTCGTGCTCAAGCAACTGCTTGGGAGAAGAAGACCGATTCTTCTATTACATGGTAGTATAGTTGGAATAATCTAGGCAGTATGGCTCTTCGACACGGCAATAAAACTTACTTTCAAATACTGCTAGATCCCCATCGAGCAGAAATGATCCAAGAAGCCGCAGCAAAAGAAGACAAGAGAGCTACAGCTTGGATAAGAGAAGCTATTTATTCTGAGTTAAAAAGATCTAGTCCTACTTCCGTGTATAACGAAGCAATGGCAAAAGATCAAGCAGAATGGAGGCAATCTATTCGTAAACGTGTTGAAGGACGTATTAAACAAAAAGATTGAGATGCGGTATATTTTAAAATCGTGCCAAGATAAAGCTCTGTACTTGGCAGCCTTTTACAAAAACCCTAGGCAGGTTTGTTTGTTTACTTCTTTTTTAGAAGATGCTTGTAGCTATAAAAATAAAAGTATGGCTTTGGATGCTGCACAACACCTAAAAAATTTGTTTGGCATTGACGCAGAACTACTGAACTCATTTGAAAATGAAACGTAAAAAAGCTAGCTTTATACCCGCTACTTCCTTTCGAGTAACCAAGCTCAAGCCCAATGGCCCTAAAGACGGTCAATCAACTGAGGCTTGGGAGCGAGGCAAAGTTAAAAGCGACAGGAGATGGAACGAAACCCGCGAAAATAACTTCAACAAGCTCCTTTATTAAAGCCATGGAATCTTTCGACACCAAACTTCGCCTTCTTCAAAACGCCAACGACCTCAAAGCTTTCAAACTCCATGAACGCAGGATTGCTAGGCTCTATAACAAATCTCAGAATCTAGACAGAGCCCGATGGATCGCTCTTACTCAAGGCAAGCAAGCTGAGCATCCATCTCGGAAATCCTGGTGACTGCCTGACATAACAGCTTGCGTTGATGCCAGTTTTGCCGCACCAAAGCCGCACATAAGCCTTGGACTTCTCCGATGTCTTCAGTGTTGTAAATAGAGCGAACCGAACGCTCCATCATCAGTTCTTCATGGAGACTCTGTTCTGCGATCATCCATTTCATATCGTCCATTGACTTGCTCCAAGATTTTGCGCTCCTCAGAGTAAGGAGGCTGCCTAGCTCGAATGTAATCACTAATCGAGGGAGCAATCCAGTCTTGTGGCGGCCAACAGTTGCTCCAATTGACCGGCTTGGCGCAATTGACAACAACCGTTGACCAGAAAGCAAACGCATAGCTCCAGAGCCAATACAAATTCATCAGGCAACAACAGACGGCATAACCCGCAAATGGTTGTTGTAATTGCCTGTCACCGCGTAGCTGATCGCTGGAACGTTACTCATCCGGTGAAACACCATCTGGCCAATTTTTAGATTGGGATACAGATGCAAGCCGTGATAACGCCTTTCGTTCTTTAGCTCAAGCGTCAGCTTGCTTCCGTGCCAACCTGGATCGCACCAACCAGCCAGCAGGTGATTCAACCCCTCTCTGGCGCGGCTTGACTTCAAGACAAACTGAGCCGAAATATCATTGGGCAGATTAAACGTCTCAATCGTTTCAGCTAGTACAAACTCACTAGGGGCTAAATAATAAGGATCCTCCTCTGTGCGGTCTGAGATATCAATCTCGATCAACTCACGCCTATCGCTCACCTCAATCATTAACCGGTGGCCAAGACGAAGATCTAAGCTGGCTGGATTTAATAGCTCTGGAACGAATGGCCAAACCAGTTGATGGCTATCGCAAAGAGATCTGATCTCCCAGTCGCACAGAACCGCCATACAGACCAATCAAAACGCCAG
>JGI24003J15210_10001429_pt1 | contig 10474 bp, 5 predicted proteins | sample LinPmetageLP28_FD_15210 | JGI IMG/M metagenome (IMG submission 15210)
ACCCGTGATTTTCGCCCGCACACTTCCAATGATGTCACGGCCCAGCGCCTGGCAACTGCCATTGATGGCATTGATGGTTTCACTTGTGCCCAGCCCGCCGCCAACGTCATCACCATACAAAGAGATACACCCGGCACTGGAAGTTTAGACGTTACAACCAGCGATGCCGTGCGCTTGGCCAAAACAGATTTTACGAATAACAGCTATATAGATTTAGCGGTTGGCACCCTTTATAACGTCAGCGCCTTTGACCTCCAAAAACTATACTTTACGCAAAGCGCGGACACGCTTATCTGTACGCATGAGAACTTCGCGCCGTTTAAAATTACGAGAGGCGCTAACAACGAAACTTGGACGGTCGCGGCATTGACCCTGACCAAGCCACAAAGCGCATTCACAATAGCAACGAGCAACCCTGCGGGCAGCATCACGCCTAACGCTGTCACCGGCATAGTCAAAGTTACCGCATCCAGCGGGGTTTTCACTACTGACCATGTCGGCCAGTACATTAACGTAACCAACAATTTTGGCCGTGCCCGTATTTTTGAGCGTAAGTCCAGCACTGTAGTCAATGTCATAACCGAGGTGCCTTTTGCTGAAGAAGACACCGCAATCTCCAACGGGTCTTGGGAGCTAGAAACTGGCTATGAGGACTGTTGGTCGGACACACGCGGCTGGCCTAGAACGTGTACGTTCCACGAAGGTCGCTTGTATTTTGGTGGCAGTGCGTCAGAACCCGCAACGCTATTTGGTTCCAAAGTATCCGACTTCTTCAACTTCAAAGCCTCAGAGGCGCTGGATGACGATGCCATAAAAGTCACCCTAGCCACCGATAGCGTCAACGCCATTACCGCCCTGCGCTCTGGCCGTGACTTGCAAATATTCACCACAGGGGCCGAGTTCTTTGTGCCTCAAGCCGACCTCACGCCAATCACGCCGAGCAATGTCACGGTCAAGTCTGCCACACGGCGCGGGTCCAAGCTGGGATTGCGCCCACAAGCTGCCGAAGGCGGTACGCTGTTTATGTCCAAAGAGGGCAAAGCATTGCGTGAAATGTTGTTCTCTGATGTGGAACTGTCCTATGTAGCCAACAACATCAGCTTGCTTTGCAGTCACATGATACTGGACCCGCGACGCATGGCGCTTAGACCGGCTACAGACACCACCGAGGGCGATTTGCTGATGGTGGTCAATGGTTCCTCAACAACGGGCTACAGAGCGGCTTCCACAGGCTTTGCGGGCAATATCGCGGCGTTCATGCTGAACCGCCCACAACAGATTGTGGCGGCTAGTACGTTTAGCACTGACGGTGATTTCATCGATGTCGCGGTTGATGGTGACACCATCTATTGCATCGTTAAAAGAACCATCGGTGGCGCGGCCAAATACTACATAGAAACATTCGACGATGACCGCACGACCGATTGCAGCTTGCAGTATTACGCCAACCCGGTCGCGCCTGACCAGGCACTGCCCAGCAACACAACGGCGGGGTCTCTCAGCCATCTTGAGGGCGAGGTGGTCAACATAATCCGCGATGATATTGTTGATGCCAACGACACGGTCGCATCAGGCAATGCCACATTGGGCGGCGTTCCGGCAAGCTATGCCGAGGTGGGCCTTCCATTCACGCCTACGGTAACCACCCAGCCATTTGAGCCAAGGGCCGCATCTGGCTCCAGCCAATCAGCCCGGCGGCGGGTGGTCGAGGTAACGCCAATTTTAGACAGAGCGCAGAACCTAACGGTGCAAGGCAAAGAAGTTCAGTTACAAACCCTGCCCTTGTCTGGCACCGGGTCAGTACCGACCTTCACCGGCGTCAAAAAGCAAATGGGGTTTCTTGGCTATAGCCGTGATGCCCAGATAACAATTAGCCAGAGCAAGCCGGTTTTCTTCACGGTCCTGGCCCTTGATTACAAAGTGAGTGTTGGAGCATGAGTGGCGTAGAAATAGCTCTTCTTGGGGCACTTGCTGCCTCATCAGCGGCGGCAGGGTTTGCTAAGGTTAAGTCGGCCAAGTACCAGCGCAACAGCTACTATTCGCAAGCGCGACAGGCTGAACTAAAAGGCCGCACTGACGCCCTTGCATACAAGCGCGAAGGCATAGACATCTTGCGAAACGTGCAGAAGACAATGGCCACGGCCAATGTTCGTGCCGCCGCTGGTGGCCTTGCGCCGTTTGTGTCGGGCGAAAGCAACGACNTAATTAACATAGCGAGTATGCGGGGGGCCGCTGACGAGTTCTCGGTGCAAACTGACAATGCCTCGCTGGCACAAAGCATGTCCCAAGCACAAGCCGACAATCTCCGCACTGCCGGTGACGTTGGCGTTAAAATGGCGCGGAAAAATGCCAAAATATCGTTTGTGCAAACAATGGTTCAAGGCGGTCTGATGGCGGGCAGCGGGGGCGGTGGTAGTAATTTTGCTGGAGGTTACACGGGCAACGCTACGGGCGTAGGCTACGGCTCAGGGGCAACACTTGATGCGGGACAAGTGGGCTAATGGCTGAACGTCCCACATATCAGCGTCGAGGCGCACAACTGCGAATGCCGACATTCCAGGATGCGGTGGGTCAGGTTGCGGCTAGAGGTGCGGCACAAACAGGGCAAGCACTAGACCGTATGACCCAGTTCTTTTTGCAACAAACTGAGCAACAAGCTGAAATTGCGGGCGCAGAATATGGGGCACTACACGCGCCCACAAAGAAACAAATTGAGGATGCGTACAAATCAGGCGGTGCAGTAGATATGCCCGGTGGCAATCTGACTGTGTTCGACCGTGCCGCCAAGCGGGCCGCATACAATATGGCCAGCGACCAACTGGAAATGCTGACCCGCGAAAAAATATCAGAGATTGTGCTGGGCGCTTATCAAAGCAAAATACCGGCAGACGATTTGGCCGAGAGTATTGACGCAGTGATTGCTGGCTATGCGGGCACGTTCGACCAAGAAGCTCCAACGGTTGCGGTTCAGTTCCGCGCCAAAATGGGCATCTTCGCCAATAACGAGTTTGAGGCATACAGCAAATGGAAGATTGGTCAGAACAAGACTAATTTCTTAGCAACTATTTTGGCCGCACATAAACAAGAAGACATGGGCAATACTTTTGAAAATGGCCTGACCAATACGCTACCGGGGGGGAACTAATGGCTGAACAACCGGGCGCTATTAGACAATACGTTAAAAACGTAGAGGGCGAAATTAGAGGGGTTGGTAATTACCCTGCAGGACTACGAGACCAATATTCGCGAGAGTCAGCCGCTGGAATAGATACCAATTATTATTATTACAATGACGGTAAAAGAAATACCGGTGAGCGTATTGTTAAGCCACGGCTTAGACCTATTCCAACATTTGTTGAGCTTGTGCAAATGGAGAAGCTAGAGAGGTTGCAGCTGTACGCCGGTGCGGGCATGACCGCCTCGCAAATGACAGCTGCGGCTAACAACTTTGACAACGTACGCAAAGAAAAAGCGTTGAAGGTATTGGTTGACCAAGCGTTTGCTGGAAAGGTCAGCGAGCTTGTGCCAGTTATCCAAGCGGGCAATGTTGATAAACTACGCGACAATAACGGCGTGTATAATTCTGTGACGTACTTGCACAGTATTGGAATGCCTTACAGAGACATTGCTACTGAATTGCAAAAGCGAGAGATGGCAGAACTAAATTACCAAGAGGCGTTGGAAAGACAGAGCAACGCAAAAGCTGAAAAAACCGAAACAAAGCTTACCGGCGATGCGACCCTCGCAATGCTTGCGGGCGATGACGGTGCCTTCGCCGCGGCAGTCAACCAAATAGCTTTGACAGACAAAAACAAAGCAGCGGACTTGGAAAAGCAATATGCTGAAGCGGGCAACGACCGGCTGACCAGTGATTCAGGAGCCATAGACTTCTTAGACGGCAAGGGCATTGAATTGTCTTATGCAGATGTGTTTAGCCAACTTCTTAAATTAAGCGATGCCGACAAAAAAAAATATTCGGATATTGTAAAAACATATGAGAGCGATGAGTTCACCGCCGCAAAAACAATTATTGCTGGCCAAATGAAAATATCAGTTCGCATACAAGACATGGCGGCTGATGATAAGAACCTAGCCCGGCATGGCATATTCAGACAAATTATAGGTGAACTCCAATTGCGAAAGGTTATGGCCGCAAGAAATAATGAAAACTTTGACGCGATAGAAGTGGGCAACGCTCTGGTGAAACAAATGTTTACTGAGCATCAGGCTATAGAGTTCCAAGAAGACAAGAACTCGGCGCGGAGCATTTTAGGCGCAGTAAATAGCGACGAACTGAAGGGCACTGACAACCAACTTGACCTTGATGATTTTGCAGGGGCACAAACATATTTTGAAAGTGTTTTAACCAGCCTCAAAGACGGCGATAGGGTGGGAAGGTTTAAACCAAACGACATTCAACTTGTTGAAATGTACATTAACGCAATGAAAAAGGCGCAAGGGCAATGAGCGAACTATTCAACGCCCGCGAACAGTCACACGCGACTAGGCAGCAAGTGGGCCACAAGGTCTATATCACCGGCAAAGGCGCATCCTACACCCCGCCACCGCCACCGCCTGGTCTTCTTAGCAAAGCTGGTGAGGTTGCAATGTCTGCCGGTGAGGCTGTGGTTGATGCAGCAATGGACCCGGTTGGAACTGCAAAAGCAACTGGCAGGGCCGTGGCTGGGGGTCTGCGCGATTTCTCCCAAGGCGTCATTGACCTCAGTTCAGAACTTGGTGGCATGATTGAGACAAACGTGGGCAGCTTGGGCTATCTCAACGTGGATGAGAACGGCGTAAATTGGAGCAAAGAACCGCCCGCCGGTGCCCAGCCAGGACAGCTTGGCGATTTACCTGATGTGCCAAAAGGCGATAGCATGGCCGAGGGCTTTGCGCGGGGGCTAGTTCAGTTCGCGGCGGGCATGGCAGCGGCCCCGGTTCGCGGTGCGGGCATGGGCGCAAATATGCTGCGTTCTGGTTTTGCTGATGCTTTGCTGAACCCAGAAGAGGGTAACCTGTCATCATTGCTCAAAGGCATGGGTTTAGACTACGCCGTCTTGGATTACTTAGACAGCAAAGTTGACAGCGATGCAGGGCCAGAGGAACGACTAAAGGCGCGGATATTGCAAGCGGTTGAAGGCACAGCCATCGGCGTTCCAATCGATGTGGTCATGTACGGGTTTCGCCTCATACGGTCTAACAAGGAAGCGGTCGAGGCAGTAAAAGAAACACTGGCTCAAGCACCACCGCCAACTGATACGCAAGTTATGCCTAGCCAATCGTTCTTTGATAAGGCGGGTGAAGCAACTGACAGGTTTGTTACTCAGGCCGCAACTACAACAGATGAAGTGGCAACAAGTGCCGCCCGCGCAACTGATGAATTTGTATCACCGACCGCGCAGCCACCAGCGGGTCAGGCTGTAACTGGTGACCTTAGCAAACAGATAGATGAGGCGAGAGCCGCTTACGAGGCGTCACCGAATGACCCCCAGCTACGCCTAGACTATTTTGATTTACGCAAGCAACGCGATGCTGACCCTGTTGCACAAGTCCAGCCGCCCACTGACGCAGAACCGGGCATCATTGCGTTTCACGGTTCGGCGGCTGACTTTGACCAGTTTCGGCTTGAAAAGATTGGCACCGGCGAAGGGGCGCAAGCGTATGGCTATGGGCTTTACTTTGCTGACAAAGAGGCCATTGCAGACTTCTACCGTGGCGCATTAACTGACGCACCATTTGACTATAAGATTGACGGGCAGTCTGTCAGTGAGATGTATCGCAATGCCGTCTATGCTGAGAATTACGAACTTGCGGACGTACTTGAACAAGTGCAATTGCATGACACGCCTAAGACAATAAAGGCGAAGTTCACAGTCGAGAACGGCTATACCCAAGAGACTGCCGACTTCGTTGCTGACCTTGATTATGACAAACTGACAGGCGTTGATGTTGATGGCAAAGAGATACCGCTTGGCCGCATATACAAAGTTGGTTTGACGCCCAAGCCAGATGACTTGCTTGACTATGACAAGCCGCTAAGTTCTCAGTCTAAGAACGTGCAAGCTGCATTTAAAAAGGTATTTTACGATAATTTTATAAAAGGTGATGCTGATTTAGAGGCGCTGTTTGCAAGCCCTAACGCATTATCAATGCAAGACATGGGCCTTTTCAACAAAAGCACAGGGGCACAGGCTTATAGGGAATTAGCTGACAGGCTTGGCAAAACAATAAGACCGGTGCCGCTTTCAGCGGATGGCACCATGATGCCAACTGAACAAATAGCTTCAAATGCTTTGTTTGAAGCTGGCATTCCCGGCATCAAATACCTTGACGGGAACTCCCGTAACTCTGGGGCGGGTTCAACAAACTACGTCATATTTGATGACAGCATGATTAAGATTTTAGAGAAATACGGCATTGTCGGGCCTGTCGCCATATCGGCAGCGGCGGCGTCAAAAGGCGGGCAAAAGGATGACGAGACATGAGCGTAGCTGACAGCCCAATACTTCCCCAGCCAGAAGCGCAACCACCAATGGTTGACGCCGGTGTAGCCGGTGACATGACGCCAGCAACTGAGGTCGAGCCGCAAGGCGTCGAGGTCGCGGGTCCACTCAAGGACGCGATTGGCGCGGCGGTCGGTGCAGTAGTTAAGCCGATTGATGAGTTTGTGGGGCGCGCTGAAGAGCGAACATATGGGCCACAGTCTGATGTGCCTATGGAAGCCGGACCCGGTGGCAGTATTATTATCCCAGCCTTGCCCAACCAAGACCTGGAGACATTCAACAGAACTCTTAGCGAAGGCGGTTTTCAAAGCGGCATTAACTTGGGCCGCATTGGCGAGATATTTGACCAGCTAGACGCAAATACGCAAACGCGCATAGCCGGTGATGGCGGGTTCGACCTTGAGACAGTTCTAGACAACATCAAGCAAAACAATGTTGAACTGTTCCAGCACTTGCGCCGTGACAAAAAGACAATGGACGAACTGGTAACGCTGGCAAATGCGACCGGCTTTGAAAACATCATGTTCAAGTTTCTCAACCGCAAGCCTGGCGAACTCGCGCCAGCCGAGGACGTTCTAGCTGGGATGGTTGGGGTCATTAAGTTGAGCCAAGAACTACAAGCCGGGGCAAGGTCCATTGTAAATGCAGCGGGCGACGATGCGCTTGAAGCCGCCGAGTTTAAAAAGTGGCGATTAATGCTCAGTTTGACAACCAACCTTGCCGCGCAGGTGTCCGGCAATGTCAGTGAAATGGGCCGAGGCCTTGCGGTCATATCTAATATGTCCAAGTTAGATTTAAACTCAGGCGAATACGCAGAGCAACTTGATAGGTTTATTGCTGATTTAGACGAAGGTGAAATGCAATATCATGCCCATGCGTTTCTTAGCATGGAGAACCCCGCCGCCCGTGCCAAGTACGCCGAAAAAGGCCCGATACAAAAGGGCTATGACTTTGCGATGGAGAACTACATTAACGCTTTGCTGTCTGGCTTTCAGACCCACGCCGTTAATGTCGCGGGCAATGTAGGCTTTCAAATACAAACATTGGCCGAGACAGGCCTTGCAGGCGTTTTTGGTAACATTCGCACTGTCGGCGGGATGCGTGGCGAGATTGGTGACCAAGCGTATATGGGCGAGGCCACCGCTGAAGCGTTTGGCCTTTTAATGGCGCAAAAAGATGCCATGACCTTAATGGCCAAGACCTTTGTCACCGGCGAGAGTTCGGACGTAATCAACAAAATTGACTTACGAACCCAGCGGGCACTCGGCAGCACTGACAATATGATTGATATTAAGAACTCACTGTTTGCCGGTGACTTCTCTAAGTCAGCCTGGGACACGTTAGGCATTGCCACCCGATTGTCGGGCCGGTTCTTAGCAACTGAAGACGAGTTCTTTAAGGTCATCACCCGCCGCCGAGTTCTATACCGTGAAGCGCACCGCGCTAGTCAGATGACGTACCAGAACGCCCGCAAGGCTGGGTCTAGCCGTGCTGACGCAAAGCAGCTTGCCAGCGATACATACACCAAAACAATGATGACCCCGCCTATTGCTGTTCAAAACATGATGACCGCCGAGGCCCGCAAGATGACGTTCCAAGGGCAACCGGCTGGGTTCTTCGGCAAAATGGGGCCAATGATTAACGACATACCGGGCATGAAAGTGATTGCGCCGTTCTACAACACGCCAACCAATATCATCAATGAAGCATTCGACCGCACTCTTAACTGGTCACCGATATACAAGGCGTTGAAGCAGAAGGTTACCGGCGAAGACCTTATCTCCGGCAAAGAGTTCGACCGAGCTGCAGCAAAACTGGCTCTAGGCAATATGATAGCATTAACAATGTTTGGCTTGGCAAGTGGCGAGGACCAACCTGACCGGAACATTATCATCACCGGGTATCTGGATGGGATTGAGGGCGTGATGGGCCTTGATGGTCTGGACTACAAAGTCACTGGCTCTATCGGCAACTCACTTGAAAGCCGAGCATCTATTGCAGCCGCTGCCGGTGTGCCGCCCTACTCTATCGGTGTGTGGAATGACGAACTTCAAACCTATGAGTGGACTAGCTTCAGCCGCTTTGACCCGCTGTCGGCACTCTTGGCAATGGGCGCGGACATGGCTGAATATTCGCGGTACGGTGATGAGGCTGGCATGGTCGAACTGACGGCGGCGTATACGTTAGCCGTGGCAGAGTACGCAGAAAACATGCCGTTCCTGCAAGGCGTGTCAGAACTTAACAATGCGCTTTTTGGGCGCGGTGGCAGTCAAGAGAAGTTCATAGAAAGAATGCTGGCTTGGGTTGGCGAGGACTACGTTGGCAACCTTGCCACCAATGTTGCGGGCAACCTAGACCGTTCAACCTTTGGCTTGCTGTCGTATGCCGCTGAAACAATCTCAGGCGGCGAATATCCGCTTATTTCTCAAACCTCATACTTGGCGCAAATGGAGCGTATGCAGTACCCGACCAAGTCCAGTACTAAGTTGCCAGCCGGTGACATGCCTGGGACAGATATTCGATACACAGAGGCACCTGAGTTTATGCAGGGGTTTTACCGCGCATTACAAAAGGCCAAGGCAAGAAACCCGTTCTTCTCGCCAGAACTTAAACCCGGTCTCAGCTTTTGGGGTGATGAAATGGTGGCCGGTAATGGCACCCGCGCTAACCCCTTCAACCCGATGCGAACTAGCCAGGGCGAACTTAGCCGACTAGACGAGGAACTGATAAGATTGGTTGAGATTGGCGAGGGCCGGTTCGGCTTCCACCGCAATCGCATTGGTGAAACATTATTAAATGATGAGCAATTTGACATGTTCATTAAAACAATAAACACGATTGATGAAAGCGGAAACATGCCGGGTGATGATGGCTATGACGCCGCCGAGACATTAAAGCTTGCAATGAGAATGCAGCTTAACAAAGAAGAATACATAGTAGCAAGTACCGATGCCGATAGGTTCGACCAATTGCATAAAATTCTGAGCAATCGCAGGGGCAATGCAAGGAAGTGGATGGCTGGGTCACCGGGCGATGACTTTGGGTCTGGCGGTGACATCCTGCTTGATGCCCTGCGAGTTAAAGACGAAATTAGGAACCAATGACAAATCACCCAAAACAGTGTACAATCATTAAAAGGAAGGATTGGTAATGGCCACTTTTGCAATCAGCGCAGTCACGCGCAAAGCCCAGGCCACGGCCAATGGCTCAACCACTCAGTTCGCGTTTAGCTTCTCAGTCAACACTGAGGCAGATGTTGCGGTGTTTGTCGGCACTACGCTCAAGACAATCTCAACGCACTACACGGTAAGCATCACATCCTCAACCGGCGCGGGGTCTATCACCTTCACGTCAGGCAACACGCCAACGAATGGCCAGATAGTCACCATTATGTCCAAGACGGCACTGGCCCGGTCGAGTGTGTACACATCCGGCGGCACGATAAATGCCACCTCATTAGAGACAGATTTCGACACAAATATGATGCTGTTTCAGCAACAAGACGAGCGCCTAGACCGCACCTTGATTGCCCCGGTTGATGACGCCACCAGCATCGACATGACCCTGCCAAACAAGGACGCCCGCAAAGGCAAGTCACTGGGCTTCGACGGCACCTCTGGCAATCCAACAGCTATTGAACAAGTCACCGGGGCGGCGGTTAATGTGTCCACTGTATCGGCTGGTGGTTCAGCCACGGCATCTGTGTCTGTATCAGGCGGCACGGCTACCTTTGCTCTAGGCATTCCGACCGGCGCAACAGGTGCCACTGGTGCCACAGGCGCAGCGGGCGGCGGCATGGCTAATCTTGTTTCAGATACTACGCCACAGCTAGGCGGCAACCTAGATATGAATGGTAAAGACATTGTTACAACGTCTAATGCTACATTAGATTTGGCACCTCATGGCACAGGTACAGTTGTTGTTCGCGGCAATACAAACTCTGGCACTATTGTATTTAATTGTGAAGATAA
>JGI24003J15210_10001430_pt1 | contig 10473 bp, 16 predicted proteins | sample LinPmetageLP28_FD_15210 | JGI IMG/M metagenome (IMG submission 15210)
AAATAGAAGTACAACTGTCCCGACTGTTGGCTGACGCATCTGACCAGTTACTACAACAAAACATGTCTGAAGCGCAACAACAGGAAGCGCAACAAAAAGCGCAAGACCCTATGGTGCAAATGCAGCAACAAGAACTTCAACTTAAACAAGGTGAGTTAGAGCGTAAATCTGCTAAAGACAAAGCTGACAATGAAATTGCTATGAAAGAACTTCAGATAGAAGCAGCTAAATTAGAGTCTGATGAACGACAAGCGCTACAAAAACTTATGGCTGACGGAGTAGCTAAAGAAGGCGCTCTAAACGTACAACAACTAATTGAAGGTGCTAAGTTAGCTGTTACAGCAGGCAAAAATAATGGGTCTAACAATCAATGACCATTTTTGAAGTATTAAAAAAAGAAATAGATATTAAAGAAACACTATTACTTGATAAGCTAAGTAGTGGCAGCATTAAAGATCATTCAGAATATAATTATGTGTGTGGAAACATTAGTGCACTACGCAGTATTATGGAGTATATTACTGAACTAGAATCAAACTTTGAGGAAGATTAATGAGTAATGTAGCTCCTATAGATGAATCTGCAACAGCAACCCAACTACCAGAACCACAAGGATACCGCATCCTCTGCGCTATTCCTGACATAGAAGACAAATTTGATAATGGTATTATTAAAACAGAAGAAACCATTAAAAACGAAGAAATACTGGCTACAGTGTTATTTGTAGTTAAGTTAGGTACAGACTGCTATAAAGATGAAAGCAGGTTTCCTAGTGGCCCTTACTGCAAAGAAGGTGACTTTGTATTGGTTAGACCCCACACAGGGACTAAGATAAATATACATGGCAAAGCCTTTCGTTTAATAAATGATGATTCTATAGAAGCAGTAGTTGATGACCCACGAGGAATACAAAGACAATAATTTTAACTAAAAGAGGATAGTGTAATGCCACAAACCGCATTAGAGAATGAAGCAGTTGAGGAAGAAGTTGTAGAAACCCCCGAAGTTGCTGAAGAAGAATTTGAAATTGTCGTTGAAGACGACACCCCCGAAGAAGACCGTGATCGAGAGCCTATGCCAGAAGAAATTGTGGACACTCTCGAAAAAGACGAGCTTGAAGAATATTCCGTAGAAAAAGCTAAACAACTTAAAAAAGTGTGGCATGACGAACGTAGGGCTAAAGAAGAAGCTCAACGTGAGCGTGACGCAGCAGTTGCATATGCTAAACAACAGCAAGAAGAAAACAAAAAGTTCAGAGCTGACCTTAACAAAGGCGAAGAAGCTCTTATGGAGAATAGTAAATCTTCTGCAGAACATGAGCTACAGCTTGCTACAAAAATGTATAAAGAAGCGTTTGAGGCGGGTGAAGCTGATCAAGTAGCTGATGCACAAGCTAAAATGGTATCAGCGCAATCTAGGCTCCATGCAGCAGAAAATTACGAACGGCAATATGGAGAGGTTGAACAAGCCGAACAAAACGAAGGGTGGAATATTCAACCCCAACAACAAGAACAACAGCCTCAAATAGACCGTAAAGCCCTAGCTTGGCAAAAGAAAAACGAGTCTTGGTGGGGTACTAATCGTAAGATGACAAGTTTTGCATTTGGGATGCACGAGGACTTAGTATCGCAAGGTATTGACCCTGATGTAGACTCAGATGAATATTATAGTAGCATTGACAAAGAAATGCGGTTAAGATTTCCAGAAGAATTTGAAGGAGAGACACCAGAAGCAGATGCGTCACCCCGTACTGCAGCGAAAGCAAAAACTGTTGTATCTTCTGCGAAGCGTACTACCAAATCAAAGAAAGTAGTGCTAAAGGATTCTGAAGTTAGACTGGCGCATCGTCTAGGATTAACCCCCGAAGACTATGTACGTGAAAAACTAAAACTAGAAGGTACAGCGTAATGGAAGAAACAAAACCAAAAAGTCGAGTAAATCGAACTAAGCGGGATGTTGAAAGTCGCGCTACGCAGGAACGACCAAAACAATGGAAAGCTCCTGAGATACTGCCTGAAATAAACAAGGAAGATGGGTACTCCTATCGCTTTGTTCGCACTAGCACTATGGGAGTGCCTGATGCTAAGAATGTATCCGCTAAGTTTAGGGAAGGTTGGGAACCTGTAAAGGCATCTGAACATCCAGAAGCTATGGCAATGGTTGACCACGACAGTAAATTTGAGGATTCGATAGAGATTGGTGGGCTGCTTCTCTGCAAAACTGATGAGGAGCTTACTAGACAGAGGGACGAGCATTACTCCCAGAAAACTGGAGATGTAATGAAAGCCGTCGATAATAACTATATGCGTGACCAAGACCCCCGCATGCCACTGTTCAATGAACGCAAAACGAAAACAGACTTTGGCAAGGGATAAACAGTCACGTTAACTTTCTGTTTATAAGCAAAGGAGCTTAAAAATGGCATATCCAAGCGTTGACGGGCCTTATGGCCTAGTCCCCGTAGGATTAGTAGGCGAACGCTCTTATAATGGGGGATTTACCCAGAAAGGTATTGCGTCTGAATATGGTACAACTATATTTCAGGGTGATATCGTTAAAGGCGTTACAGGTGGTACTGTAGAAAAAGATACAGGTACTACTGCTTGCACTCCTAACGGAATATTTATTGGGTGTTCTTTTACGGACGCTTCAATGGGGCCACGGTTTCAAAACTATTGGCCTGCAAGTCAAGTAGCAACGGATGCAGTAGCATACATTGTTGATGACCCTAACGTATTGTTCAAGATTGCAATTACATCTTCGGGTGTGGTTATCAGTTCTTTAGCAATAACCGACATAGGCGCAAACCTACAAATCACGCAAACCGCAGGAGACACTATTAACGGTGTATCTCGTGTGTCTGCTGATGATACGTCTGCGACTACTAACACTTTTCCTGTACGAGTCGTGAGTCTAGTTGAAGAAACTCGCAATACTTCTGGTGGTTACACCGAAGCAATTTGCAAGTGGAACGCTGGTCATCAATACGGCAATACTACAGGCGTTTAAAGGAGTAATTTGAGATGACTATAAGCAGAGCGCAGATGCTCAAAGAGCTTTTACCCGGTCTCAATGCTCTTTTTGGGCTTGAGTACAGCAGGTATGGTGAGGAGCATAAAGAAATTTATGAAAACGAAACTTCAGAGCGAGCGTTTGAAGAAGAACAGAAACTATCTGGTTTTTCTGCAGCACCCGTAAAGGCTGAAGGTTCAGCTATTGAGTATGATAATGCTCAAGAAGCATACACAGCGCGTTATACACACGAAACTATTGCAATGGGATTTTCGATCACAGAGGAAGCTATAGAGGATAACCTTTATGACTCTCTTTCTGCTCGATATACCAAAGGTCTAGCTCGTGCGATGGCGTACACAAAGCAGATTAAAGGCGCTAACGTCTTAAATCGAGCTTTCAACAGCAGCTACACGTATGGTGATGGAAAAGTGCTTTGCGCTACAGATCATCCTCTTGTATCTGGTGGAACTAACTCAAACCGTCCGTCTTCTGGCGCAGACTTGAATGAGACTTCTTTGGAAGCCGCTATCATTCAGCTTGCTAACTGGACTGACGAGCGTGGACTTCTAATAGCTGCGAAAGCTAACAAACTTATTATCCCAGCGGATCTTATGTTTGTTGCCGAGCGACTAATGAAGACCGACAACAGAGTTGGTACTGCAGACAACGACATCAACGCGATCAAGTCAATGGGCGTTGTACCGGGTGGGTTTAGTGTAAACAACTTCCTAACCGATACTAATGCTTGGTTCTTGACCACTGATGTCCCTAACGGTCTGAAGCACTTTACTCGTGCGCCAATGGCTACGTCTATGGACGGTGATTTTGACACCGGAAATGCTAGGTATAAGGCACGAGAAAGATACTCCTTTGGTGTATCTGATCCATTAGGAATCTTCGGTTCTCCCGGATCTTCCTAATAATACTTTTAAAGTATATGAAAGGGGGCCTTGTGCCCCTTTTCTTTTTTGTGTACCCTCAACATAACTAGGAATTTTATAAACTATAACGACTGCCCTAGCAGACACTTATTATGACGTTATGGTGAAACCTTTAATAAGGAGGTTAGTCAAATGGCTAATACAAGTTTTACAGGCGCAGTCCGATCCGAAAACGGATTTACTAAAATATCAAAAGCTGCTGGCACAGGCGTTATTACAGAAGGCTCTACTTATTCAGATGCTGCTACCATTACAGGTGTCACTTCTGCTACTGGCGGTCTTGTTATTGGTGCTGCAAGCAGTCTTCAATTAATTGGTGTCACTGCAACTACAGGCACTATTGCTGTCACAGATGACACAAATACAATCGTTACAATCGCTCAACCTGCGGGAACTATCTTAAAAGACTTAATAGCTTACCCTGCTGGTAACATTGTCACAGGTGGCTCTAGCGGCAATGACCTTGACATCTTTATTGGTACAGCTTCTGCTGGCGCACAGCTTCTTGCTGCTACAGCACTACTAGATGATGGTGGCGCTGCCGTAACTTGGACAGCTAACGTACCGTTGTACATTATTGAAAACTCTCACGGTCAAGCAGCTAATGCTTTTGCTACCGCAGGTATTGGCCCTAAAGGTGGCCCAGCTACTTCTGAAGCTATTGTTATTGCAGCAGCCTTATATAGTGCAGCCGCAAGAAACATTTTTGTTACTTTACGCCCGATAGGGGCTGATTTGGCTACTGCCGCAACTACTGTTAAGTATATTGCTGTATTCCAAACATTGTAATCACAATGGGGAGGTAAAACTCCCCTAGTTAAAGGACATAACAATGGACAAACGAAATAAAGAAGCATTAGCTCTTAAAGCTACGCGAGATAAAGCAAGAAAAAGTAAAAAACAAACCCCCGGCGCTACACGAAACGTACTACAAGCCCAGTCAAGGTTACGAAAGCGTTTAGCGGAGGAGCGAAAATATCTAAAAGAAAACGCTCCTGACATGTCTGCTGCTGACAAAAAACAATATATGAAAAATATTGAAAAACTATCAAGACAGATGGAAGGCACAGGCAAGGAAAAATATACTTTGGGCAATTTTGCTCAGTTTGGTGGAGACAAAGGGTCAGCAGCTAGATATGATGCTGCACAAACGGCTCTTGAAGACAAGAAAAAACGGACAAAAGCTGGCCTTGATACCCCCTCCGGCGCAGGTAAATTTAACAAGGGCGGCGCGGTCATGAAGTACAACAAGGGCGGCAAAGTACCTACTTACGCAGGTATGCCTATGATGGCTGATGGCGGTATGGTCAAAAAGAAAAAGAAGAAAGTCAGCAAGAAAAAATCTATTGATGGTATTGCTAGACGAGGCAGAACTAAAGGCCGAATGGTCTAAGAGGGTTTAATTATGGGTCAATATTCAGATGTAATCCCAGTAACGATTACCGCAGACACTGTAGCCTTAGATGCAGACGGCATATCAGTAGCCGCGTCTGTTGGCAATAATGCGGCATTGGTTATTGGTGGTGCTTTAGCCGACAGTGGTTCTGTTACACTTAGTCATGGAAGACTAATAACTATTCTTTCTGCAGGCAATGATTCTAGTAAATCATTTACTGTAGTTGGTACAGATGTTAATGGTGATTCGCAAACAGAGACAGTAACAGGCGCAAACGCAGGCACAGCAACAAGTAGCAAGTATTTTAAGACGATTGCAAGTATTACTGCCGTAGGAAACCCCGCAGGTAACGTATCAGCAGGAATCAATGCTTCAGCCGCTGACGCTATTTTTACAATGAGAAGCAGGCTAAAAGGCATGTTTTTAACTAGCACAGCAACAGCAGGAGAGGTTGATTTTCTTACGTCGTCGCCATCAGGCACAAGTATTATGAAACTTAATTCTGTTAGTGATGCTGATGCAACAAGAGATGTAACAATACCTAACGAGGGCGTGGTGTTTACAAGTGGTATTTATATACAGTATACCGTGTCAACATTCTTAACCATGACAGTGTTCCATGCGTAATGGCTACTTCAACAACAACGGCGTTTAATCTTGATTTAAACGAGATAGTAGAAGAAGCGTTTGAACGTGCAGGTTCAGAAATGCGTAGCGGGTATGACTTAAAAACCGCAAGACGCTCTCTTAACTTGTTATTTGCTGAATGGGCTAACAGAGGCATAAACCTCTGGACTATAGAAGCAGGCACACAAGTATTGACTGCAGGCACAGCAACCTACGACTTAGCTTTAGATACTGTTGACTTAATTGAGCACGTTATCAGAACAGGAACAGGCACATCCCAGTCCGATATAGGTATATCGCGTATAAGTGTGTCTGGGTATGCTGGAATACCTAACAAAAACATTACAGGCAGACCCAATCAGATATACATTAATCGCAGAAGTGGGGCTACCGAAGGTAGTACAGTAATATACCCACAGTTTACTGTGTGGCCTGTGCCAGACACTACAGAGACCTACACACTTGCTTACTGGCGTTTAACTAGGATACAAGACGCTGGAAACGGGGTTAATACACAAGATGTACCGTTTAGGTTCTTACCGTGTTTGATTGCAGGTTTAGCTTATCATCTATCGTTAAAGATACCCGGAAGCGAACAACGCACCCCCATGCTTAAAGCTATGTATGACGAAGCGTGGCTAGAAGCCTCAGATGAAGACAGAGACAGGTCTTCTATGCGTATGGTTCCTAGAGTGTCGTATGTATAGATATGGCTAGTCGTTTTGCTTCAAACAAATACACTATCGCAGAGTGTGATAGGTGCGGGTTTCAGTATAAGTTAAAAAAACTTAAAGAAATCTATATAAGGACGAGAAAAACAAATTTGCTAGTGTGTCCTACCTGTTGGGAGTCTGATCACCCACAGAACTTACAGGGTATGTACCCTGTTGTTGATGCTCAAGCAGTACGAAATCCAAGACCCGCACAAGGAACGGATGTAGTAAATATATTTCAGTGGGGCTGGGAGCCAGTTGGTTTTAATGACAAAGACGGTCTAGTGCCAAATAGTTTGAAAGGCACAGGTAAAATAGGTACTGTTACAGTAGATACAGTGAATAGCTAAAGGAGTTAATATGAAAATAAAAGTCAAAGATATGAGCACTATCAAACCTTGTGCTATGCCGACTAACGCTGGGTATCCAAATAAAATACCTAACACCCAAACTAAGAAGATGAAGGGTGCAGGTGCAGCAATTAAAGGTACTGGGTTTAGCAATAAATCTAACTAATAACAATGAATTACGGCGCATTAGTTGCAGCAATTAAATCTTACACAGAGAGTGATTTTTCAACTACTGATGTAAATTTATTTATTACACAAGCAGAAGAAAGCATATATAACAGTGTGCAGATTGCTTATTTACGTAAAAATGTTACGGGTGCAATAACAATCAATAATAAATACCTAGCTGTTCCTGATGATTGGTTGGATACGTATTCTTTAGCTCTAATAGACGGTAGTGGTAACTATAACTATCTAATTAACAAAGACGTTAATTTTATTAGAGAGGCGTTCCCGTTACCTACAGCAACAGGCACACCAGAGTATTATGCGCTGTTTGACGATAACGCGTTTATACTAGGCCCAACGCCAGACGCAGGATATTCCGCAGAGTTGCATTATTACTACTACCCAACATCTATCACAAGCGGTAACACAGACTCAAATACCACTTGGATTGGTGATAACTACAGCACAGTCTTGCTTTACGGCAGCTTGCTAGAAGCCAATATCTTTTTGAAGGGTGAGCCTGACGTTATGGAAGGGTATCAAAAACGGTATGATGCGGCGTTAGGAGCATTAAAACAACTATCAGAATATAAGAACCGTAATGACTCCTACAGGGCGGGTCAGGCAAGAAAAGCTACGCTATAAGGAGATACTTTAATCATGGCTATAACACAAACAATGTGTACGTCTTTTAAAAAAGAAATACTTGAAGCCGTACATAATTTTAGTGCTGCTGGGGGACATACTTTTAAGATAGCTTTGTATGCGTCTAGCGCTACTATAGGAGCAGACACCACAGCATTTACTACTTCAGGCGAAGCAAGCGGAACCGCTTACGTTTCTGGCGGATTTACTCTTACTAATACTGGGGTATCTAGTGGCGGCACTACAGGTTTTTCTGATTTTGGAGATGCTTTTTGGAATTCGTCTAGTATTACGGCAAGGGGCGCATTAATCTACAATAGTTCCCAAAGCAACAAGGCTGTATGCGTATTAGATTTTGGTTCTGATATAACAAGCAACCCTGACTTTAGGATACGGTTTCCTGTAAACGATGCAGAAACGGCGGTTATTAGGATTACGTAATGGCAAATAGAACGAATAGCGGTTGGAGTCGAGGACAGTATTTTTCTGGGCCGTGGGGTCAACCTGTTGTTGACGCTGTTTCAGTCACAGGTGTTTCTGCCGCAGCTATTGTTTCTTCAGTATTTACTGGATATATAGAAATTGAAGGGCCACCGTCTGTTACTTGGAGTAATGTAAGCGATGCTCAAACACCTAGCTGGTCACAAATAAGCACTTCGCAAACACCTGATTGGTCAGGCAATATAGCCGCATAGAGGATATTTAGATGGCAAGTTCATATGTAAACAATTTAAGACTCACAGAAATTGCTACGGGTGAGGAAGCTGGTAATTGGGGAACCATAACCAACACAAATTTAGAATTAATAGGTCAAGCATTGGGGTATGGAACTAGAGCTATTGCCGATGCTTCTACTGACAATATAACAATAGCAGACGGTTCTTCTGATTCAGATAGAGCGATGTATTTAAAACTTACAGGTGGTGGACAAGCCTGCACAGTTACTCTTTTGCCCAACACAGCGTCAAAAGTATGGATAATGCAAAACGATACAAGTTATACACTTACGTTTTCTCAGGGTAGTGGAGCCAATGTAACTTTAGCGGCAGGAAAAGCTAAAATTATAGCGACAGACGGAGCAGGTTCTGGGGCCGCTGTTTATGATGTGCTTAATACGTTTGTGCCCTCCTTCGCAGATATTACTTTAACAGGAACAACTACAGCAGCTACTTTAACCGCCTCTGGAGTTATAACGGGTGCTGGGTTACTTGTTGCTGATGCTGGAACAATAGGTTCTGCAAGCGATACGGATGCTATATCTATATCTTCTAATGGATCAATAGTTATGTCAGGCGCAACGGTAACTGTAAGTGGAGCTTTAGGTGTATCTGGAGAAACCACTCTATCTACGCACCTTAACATGGGTGATAACGACATTATTAAACTTGGAGCTGGAAGTGACCTACAGCTATATCACGACTCCAGTAATTCCTATGTGCAGAACGCAGGTGTGGGCGTATTGGTTGTAAAAAGTGCGCAAGTAAATGTTACCTCTGCTAGCGACGAAAACATGGCATCTTTTGTGCAAAACGGCGCAGTTACGCTTTATTACGATAACGCAGTTAAATTAGCTACAGCATCAGGCGGGGTTTCAATAACAGGAAATGCAACTTTTGCTGATGACGGAACAGCTATTTTTGGTGCTGGTAGCGACCTTCAGATTAAACATAACGGTACAAATTCAATAATAGATAACAACACAGGTTCTTTGTTAATACAAAGCGATGCTCTTACTTTAGAAAGCGACAGTGGAGAAGACTATTTGACTGCTGCGGTAAATGGCGCAGTAACCCTGTTTTATGACAACGCTTCTAAACTAGCTACAGCATCAGGTGGAGTTACTGTAACAGGCACTTTAACAGCGACTGAAGTTACTGCTACTTCTGACGTGCGGTTTAAATCAAACATTAAAACGATTGATAGCGCATTAGATAAAGTAAAAGCTATGCGCGGTGTATATTTTGATAAACATGGTGCTGAAGACAGACGTTCTGTAGGTGTTATTGCACAAGAAATGCAAGAAGTCATGCCTGAAGTAGTAGTTACAGATGACACAGAAGATAAGCACTTATCAGTTGCTTATGGAAACTTAGTGGGTGTGTTGATTGAGGCTGTTAAAGAATTGTCAGAAGAAGTAGAAAAATTAAAGGCTAAATAATGGCGGTTACAAGTTCAGCACCTATTGACATTGGCGATTTAGTTACTGAATTTGGCGGTAGCGCCCCTCATTCTTTAACCGAATACTACCGTGGTGGTAGCCTTGTCCCTAACACTACAGCTAACAACAGTGTTCCTACTAGCGGTGCTATATCACTAACAGACTTTTTTGGAGCCACTGCAACTAGCGGGACAAATGATCGCACTCTAACTATAGGAAGCGGAAATATAGGGTTTCTTACCGCGTTTGGATTTGAAAGCACAAATGCTGGGTTTGGATTTGGAGCAATAAGTGATAACGCTATAGATTTTACAGGGTTCGATGTAACTATTGAGGCTGTGTATTGGACAGCAAACAAAATATTTTTTAGAGCCAGCACCAATCCCGGAAACAGTGGTTGGACATCAATGACTGTAGGGAGCACTGTTTTTAATCGCACCGATGCTGGTTTTGTAGGTGG
>JGI24003J15210_10001441_pt1 | contig 10434 bp, 7 predicted proteins | sample LinPmetageLP28_FD_15210 | JGI IMG/M metagenome (IMG submission 15210)
TACTTCATGTGCTAAGAAACCATCAACTGTATTATCAGCATCATTTTTAAAATTAAATCTTGCAGGTTTTAATTGTTTTAATCGTGTAGTTGCATCCCATGTGTAGTCTACGTTTTCTTTTAATCTATAATCTGAAGAGGTGTTGTAAGCTGTTGCTGATGCATTTGTAAATATTGAACCTACAGCACCATTACCATTTCTAAATACAACATGACCTTCACTACCTGTTCCTGTGCTTCTTGATTCAATACTATAAGTCTCTCTTTCAAGAGTCAGCCTTGCATTAAAAGAACCAGATGTTCCTCCCATAAAAACACTTCCTGTGTTATCAATACGCATCCTTACAGCACCGTTAGTTAGTAAACCAAAATCGTGATTTGAAGAAGTTCCAGTAACACCTAAAGCAGATTGTGCTTGTGTAAATACTGCCGCGCCACCTGTTCTTTCAATCTCTAATTCTGCATTACCTGATGAAACCACATGAAGATTATGAGCAGGACTCGTAGTACCTATGCCTACTTTTCCGTCACCTCTGATAGATAATCTTTCGTCAGCAACCGCATCACCTGCAACAGAGCCTAAAAAGAAACCCATTCGTCTGTCGGCTTGTGCGCTATTATTAAAAGACATGATATACATATCTTGTTGGTTCGCTGAAAACTTAATTGCATTGTAAATGCCATTACCTGCTGCTACGTTTCCAATTCGCAGTGTGGCATTGGAATTAGCTTCTGTTACATCTGTGGATGAGTGAGAAATTTGATTGTCTACAAGACCATGAAACTCTGCTCCTGAATTAAAGACAGCCTTACCTGCATCAGACATATCAAGTCTCAACGCAGTAATATCAGAACTACCATCTATACCTCTAAATATTATATCTTTGTCGTCAACCCTAGAACTAATAATAAAATCAGAAGGAGTGCTATCTGTTGAAAGCATACCAAAAGATACCCCACCATCTTTTAAAAATATTTGTTGACCATCAGCATCAAGAATAATATCTCCACCAACGTCTATAGTAAAATTGGCTGCATCAGAAATAGTAGAATCATTAATGGTTATATCGTCTACTGTAAGGGAAGTAAGAGTACCTAAACTTGTTATATTTGTTTGTGCTGCTGTAGATAATGTTCCTGCTAGTGTTGTAGCTGTAAGAGTTCCTGTTACGTCTACACCTGATGAGGTTGTGGCTAGTTTTTTAGCATTATCGTAGTACAGTTCTACCGCATCATTTGCCAAAAAATTCGCAAGTGATTCACCAGTAACATTTTTAATAAATAGGTGAACCCCTGAATCTATTGTTAGACTTCCTGAGCTGTTATCTATAAAGCTATTACTACCATCGTGATAAATCTGTAAATCTGAACCAGCTCCAAAGATAGCTTTTACATCATCACCGAGTATCAAATCACCTGTCATAGTGCCACCTGCTAGCGGTAGCTTTGTGGCTATAGAATTAGTAACTGTCGTACTAAAGTTAGCATCATCACCTAGTGCCGCCGCAAGCTCATTGAGCGTATTTAAAGCAGCTGGAGAAGAGTCAACCAAAGCAGTAAACGCCGCATCAACATAAGCGGTTGTAGCGATCTTGGTAGAGTTATCGCTTGCAGATTGAGTTGTCGTAGTAGGAGATCCTCCCAAACCTACGCTATCTGCTATATGTGATGTTACAACAGCATCATCTGCTATCTGTTCACTTTGTACTTTAGTGTTTGTCATATTATCCCTCTAGGGTTTTAATTCTTGCTTCTAGTTCTTTGATTGCTTCTACTAATAATCCAACAGTTGTTTCATATCTGATACTTTTGTATTCTTCAGCATCAGGGTCTTCTAGTGATTCTATTGTCTTACTTTCAAAAACAGCTTCAGGTAATACTTTTTCTAACTCTTGTGCTATTAATCCTGTTCCTACACTTCCATCAGCTTTTCTTGTAAAAGTTATACCTCTCAAGCTACTTACTTTTTGAAGTGCATTTGGTATTACAACAATATTTTCTTTTAATCTTTCATCTGAAAAATTATGATTTTGTGTTAATGAACCAGAAATAAATGTATTACCACCACTTAATGCAAATCTTCTCCCACCACCTGTTCTTATTTCAAATTCATTAGCAGAGTATTCAGACATATAAGTATCTTCATCTGATGAAAAAGAAAACTTTTTAGTCACACCCATTGAGATGTCACCACCAGAAGTTATGTGGAATCTTTCAGTATTATTTGTAGCAAAGATTGTAGGTAGATTACTAACAGTACCAAAGACCATAGCGTTTTCAGTATTACCACTAAATAAAGTGCTACTGTTGTTATTGTCCATTCCGCATAAACCAGTTTGCAGTCCACCATCTGTTGAGAATTTTATAAAACAATCTTCTTGACCATTATTGTTTGTATCTGCATCTAGTCTTAACTCAATACCACCTACATCAGCTATGTGTAGTTTTGTGGCAGGACTCGTAGTTCCTATACCTACGTTTCCGTTCATCTTTACACCATCTTGGTCAGCAAATATTCTAAATGCACCACCATTAGCATCTGCCCTAAATACTTCACCTGATGTAGCAACTACTTCTAATTTAGCGTTAGAAGGACTCGAAGTTCCTATGCCTACGTTTCCACCATTAAAATAAGAATTTCCTGCGGTATGTATTAAAACATCTGCATTTCCAGAAGTATCACAAACTATCCAACGACCATTACCAGATGAATCTTGCTCCATAGAAGCCATCTTTGTTCCTGCCGAATCTTCTATTTTAAATATATTATCATTAGTAGCTGCTGCTCCTTTTACAACAAGTCTAAAGTCAGGACTATCAGTTCCGATACCTATTTTCCCGTCAGCAAGAATAACCATTCTTTCTGTGTTATTAGTTTTAAACTGGATATGTCTTGAACCGACTGCCTGCATACCAATACCATTACTTGCATCGGCATAAACTTCACCAGTTAGAGTTCCATTTACTTCTAAATCTAATAAACTACCGCTAGTGTCATTTAGAGTTAAAGTTGTAAACCCACTATAACTATTTGGAGAATTAGTTCCGATACCTACGTTTCCTGATGAGGTAATGCGCGCTCTTTCTGAACCGCCATTTTCAAAAATAGTGTCGTTACTACGCAATCTGAAATTCCTAAAGCCATCATTTGCAACAGTAGTTGTAAGCACTTGTATTTCTGCTGATACAGAATCGGGATCAACACGCCAGTTTCCTTGTGTTCCTTTTACGTTGAGCCTACTAATAGGACTAGTCGTTCCGATACCCAAGTTACCTGATGAGTCTATTCTGGCTCGTTCGCTACCATTTGTATTTAGCAAAAGACTTTGAGAGCCTAAAGCGGAAATTGCTAAGCCTGAGCTACCTTGTTGAATTTGTGAAGATAGGCCAGCAGTAGTTTGTGCAAGCGTAAGCCTAGCGTTTGCAGTAGCTGATCCAGAAAGTTCAAGGGCTGAAGATGGCGAACTCGTTCCGATACCTACGTTTCCTGAAGCATTAATATTTAAAGCAGCATTAGTAAAAGTAGTGTTTCCTGCTGCTGTAGAAGGTGTTATTGAAAATACACTTGCTGCGTGTGTAGCTACACCAATTTGAAAATTAGTGTGTCCAGAAGCTAAGACATATTGTGTTTTTAATCCATTACCACCCTCACCACCAATTTTTAAAGCTACGCCACTATTATTACCTGAATTTACAGATGTTAAACCAGCAACATCTAAAGCACCCGTCAAAGTTCCACCTGCTAGGGGTAGCTTTGTGGCTATTGAGTTAGTTAGGGTTGTATTGAGAGCTGCATCGTTATTAAGAGCTGTGGCTATTTCCCCTAATGTGTCTAGGGTTGATGGCGCAGAATTTACAATATTTGCAACAGCCGTACTCACGAAAGCTGTCGTTGCTATTCTGGTTGTGTTGTTGCCAGCGGTTTGAGTAGAGGTAGTTGGATTACCACCCAAAGCAACATCGTCCGCAATTAGCGCAGACGTAATCTGATCATCTGCTATGTTTGCGGTTAAGATTGCATCATCTGCGATGACTCTTGATGTTATTTTAGTGTTTGCCATTACTTAGTCCACTCCTGCTTTCCAGTGGCTAACGATTGCTCTTCCACCTCTCTTTTTAATTGTGCTTTTATGTTTGTTATTACGCCTTCTCCTAAAGCATTTTGTGCCCATGTAAGCAGGTCTGCTGTTTCAATGTCATCAAATGCTTTGTAGCTGTTGTCAGGGTTGTGATAAAGGTGAGCAGTAGTTCTAAAAACAGATTCTTTGCCCCCTTCAGAGCCTTTTATTTCTACTTCTATTGCCTGCACAAATTGAGTTAGCGTATGGTCTTTACCATCAATAGTTTTAGTTTGTTTCTTTACAACATCTTCGCCTGTCATCTCATTTTTAGCTACAACATCTTCTTGCGTTATTACAGGCGCTTCTGACCCAATTTCTTTGAGAAAAACATTTTTTATAGTCCATGTGTAATTCATTGCCATAGTAAAATCCTTAACTTATATCAGGGAAGTTGCCCCATGTAGGACTCCATCCATTACCTATATCATGCAGTTCAACCCTAACGTGGTAAAAAAGACTAGCGTCACTGTTTGTTACTTGTAGAGCTGAACCATTCCAACTTACTGTTGCATTAGGAACAGAGTTTGTTTGTACATCATTAACTATCGTTGCAATACTTCTGTTCCCACTAATTACAAATTTATTATAGGATGCTCCACTAGGCGTTCCATAAATGCCCCATACTTCTACAATGCCTGCTGATTGAGTATTAGATGCTCCGTTTGTGAAAAGTGTATAAGTACCTGTTCCGCTACGCCCACCTGTCCTAACTTCCCATGTTCCACTGGTTGATGGGTTTCGCATCCTACCGCCGATAATAGAAAGTCCAGAAGAATCAATACGCATTCTTTCTGTATCGTTAGTTTTAAACTTCATAACACTTTGATAAGTGCTTATCTGTTCTCTATCGGCATTCCCATTGATACCCATATTGATAGCTACTTCAGAATTTGAAGCACTACCTAAAAGGTCTATAACAGCATCATATCCAGTACCACCACTAGCAGTTGATGTGATAGACAACTTATTATGTGCGTTGCCACTCTCCATGTGTAATAAAGAAGAAGGACTCTCAGTTCCTATGCCTACGTTGCCAGCCTTTAAAACCATTTCAGCTGCAGCACCCGATGAAGTGAACTGCATCGCATTAGTAGTGTGATCCTGTTTTATTTGACCTTGTGCTTCATTCTCTGGATCGCCTAGAAATATTCCTGAATAGCCTGTATTTTTAGCATTAATTGATAAAACTGTTCCATTACTTAAATTATTTTGTACTAATAAAGATGTTCTTGCATTTACAGAAGATAACCCTGTTGCACCTCCACGAACAACATCAAGCACAGCTAAAGGCGAAGTCGTTCCGATACCCAAACTCTCCGCACTTGAATCCCAGAATAAACCTTGGGTTGAGCCTGTGTCATCGTAGAAGGATATGTCTCCTCCAATACCTAATGTAAGACGTTTTGTAGTTGTTGAGCCTGTGTAAAAGTTCATTTCAGCAAAAGCATCTGTTCCAGTTTCTTTAGCTTCAATGTAAGTGTAGTTAGCACCTGCTGAATTAGAAATTCCTAGTCCTAAACGATTAGCTGATTGATTATTACTTGTGTCTGTGTTTAAAAAGTTAACAACATTTAAAGTTCCTGTGCTAGAACTTTCAACAGTCAAACCATCTGTGACTGCTGTACCTGTTACGTCTATGCCTGTTGAGGTTGTGGCTAGTTTTTCAGAGCCATTATAATAAAGTTTTACATCTCCATCTGTGTTAGCAAGAATCATGTTCTCACCATCAGTTTTTTCTAAGACAATAGCTGTTCCGTTAGATTGTATTACTAAAGCACCAGTTCCATTTTCTTGAACATAACTATTAGAACCATCGTGATAAATCTGTAGGTCTGAACCTGCTCCGAATATAGCCTTATCATTGTCACCAAAGTTTATATCAGCACTTGTTGTAAGACCATCAGTTGTTATTACACCTGTTACGTCTACACCTGATGAAGTAATTTCCATTCGTTCAGTGGCATCAACAAGAAACTCAATTTTTGATGAGCCATGTACTTGATTGGGGTCAGTACTAATCTGTAGTTTATTACTGCCACTAGCAATAGTATGTTGTAAGTTAGAAATACTAGAGTCATTAAATGTAATTGTGGGGTTAGTATCACCTAGAGTAATATCACCTGTTACATCTATACCTGATGATTTAGTTGCTAGTTTAGTTGCATTGTCATATTTTAGTCTTGCTTCACCATCTTGAATAAACTGTGCAGATATTTCTGTACCTGTTGCGTTCATTATTCTTACATCATCACTTAGTATTCTTAATGTGCCTGTACCTGAGTCTTGTATGTAGGAATTACTACCATCGTGATAAATCTGTAAATCTGAACCAGCTCCAAAGATAGCTTTTCCGTTATCAGGTAAAGTTATGTCGTGATTAAATATTGCTGTGCCTGCATCAGAAGCATCAAAAACAAGAGCATTTACGTTACTTCCACCATCATTTACTATTAATTTAAGGTCAGCGTTTGCTACTAAACTATATATTTGAGAGTTTTTAAATTGTAGAGTTGTAGTACCTGCATCTTTGAAGTAAATATCACCACCATCAGCATCAAGGATGATGTCTCCGCCCACATCAAGAGTAAAGTCAGAAGCATGAGCAATGTTTCCTGTCATTGTCCCACCAGCCAAAGGAAGTTTTGTTGCTATCGCATTATTGACTGTAGTTGTAAATGTAGGATCATCTCCTAAAGCAGCAGCAATTTCATTTAAGGTATTCATCGTATTTGGAGCTGAATCTATAAGATTGCTTACGGCTGCCTCTACAAACGCAGTAGTCGCTATTCTGGTTGTGTTATTACCAGCCGATTGTGTCGTAGTAGTTGGGTTACCATTTAGATTTACATCGTTAGCTATAGAAGCTGCAACAACAGATCCAGTTGCCGGTACGTTCACTTCTGTTTGAGTAAACGTCATCACTTCAACGATTGCTCCACTTGCAGGAGCAGTGTCAAAGGTTAATGTTGTGCCAGATACGGCATAATCGGTTTTCTGTTGATAGACACCATCAATAAATACTTGAGTGTTGTTCTCATTGATAGGAGCAATGGACAACGTAAAGGCTGCACTACCAGATGCAGTAAATTGATCGTGATTTAAATTAGCTCCGGATACAGCTGCTTTAACTGTATAGACCACAATGGCCCTAGTATTAGCAGGAGCTGTTGAAAAAGTTAAAGTGGTGCCACTTAAACTGTAAGTTGATTGATTTTGAAATACACCTTCTATAAAGACTATAAGATCGTCTTCACTGTTAGGAGATTGAGATAGTGTGAAGTTGGTTTCAGTGCCGTCACCAGTAAATGCATTTTTAGCAAAGCTAGAGGCAAGCGCATCTGCAACAGCATCAGTAATCAAACCAGCTGTTACTCTTAACTCTACTTGGTTACTGAAACTAAAAGATCTAGCAGTAGTATTGTCTTGTGCTCTTACAATGGTCCACGTAGTTCCACTGACGGCTGTAACCTTAACAATCTCATTGTTGGTACCATCATCGAGCGTTACATAAAAATACTCACCAGTGGTTATTGTGGGAAAGTCTGTTGAGCTTGCTACTGTTAAACTTGTAACGGAACTATTTATTCCAGATGCAAGTGTAGTCTCAGCATTATTGGTAAATTTAACGGACACTTAGCGTCCTCCTATTAACTAACGGTTATAGTCCAAGTGATAGTCAAACTGTCACTAGCGCCTTTATTGACCGCTGAGAAAACAGTTCTAGCTAACATAGTTCCTCCAGAACTTGCGCTAAATAATCCTGCTTCAGTTATTGCTACTGACGCATCACCTGCTGCCCATGTTCCGACATAAGCCACTTCGTTATCAGTTACAGTAGTAGAAGTTAAAGCATTTCTGTCAGACTCTGATGCTAATGTTGTATTACCAGCAGCTGCTGCTGTTGTGCCTGTTCCAACAGCCATATAGCCCATAACAGTTGAGTTATTTTTCATACGGTCTGCAACGTAGTTTTTACCAGCAGTAACGACTAAGTTATCTACTTCTTGTACTACTTCATTATTCAGGGCAATTGATAATTTACCCTTCAAATTAAAGTTATCTTTAATCATAAGATTTCCTATTGGTTTAAAATATATGTATTAAGATGCGAACTTCTTGAATTGAGAACGGCTGACACACCTCTCACAAATTCTAAAAGTACCGAATCCGAAACGTTTAACGAGTCTGCTTTTTCCAGAGTATTCGCTAATGATAAGCTTTCGCTTAGGGTGAGTGTTTCTGCTTGTGTTAACTGAACGTTAAGTGCAGTTACTATTGCATCACTCATAGAGATTGACTCTGTTTTAACTAATTCATTAGCTAAAACAATAGCCTCTCCCATTGATATAGAGTCTGCCTTTATGAGACCCTGTTCTAAAGTGAATGAATCACTCAAGCTTGCTGTATCAGATACCGGTTTAGCCATTGCTAATGCCAGCACATCACCCAGCGAGAAAATATTACCTTTGTTTACATCTGCATCTTTAAGTACAAATGTTTCGTCTAAAACAAAAGAATCATTGAAAGATCTATTGAATACCACTGTTCTGTCAAAAGAATCCGACATTGTCAGTGAATCACTAAAACCTTTATTCAATGCCAGAAGAAAGGCATCGTTTATAGATACAGATTCTGTTTTAACAAGATTAGCGGCTATAGCCACTAATTCTTGTACACTAAATGTATCTGTTTTGTTAAGGCCCTGATTTTTAGTTATTGCATCAGTAACATTCAAAGTTTCGTTTTCTACTTTGTTTATTACAAAGTTTATAACTTCAGATAAAACTAATGCATCTGCCTCTGACTTAACGTAGGCCAAGTTTATAACCTCTGCCAGAGTCAGGCTATTCTCAAAGAGCCGATCTAACGTGTCTGGGTCTAATATTAGATCTGCTAGATACAATGCTACAAAACTGCTTTCTTGATACAGGTTTGTGTAATTTACAGTGGTATGTAAATAGGGACTAGCATAAGGCTGACCAGCATCTGCTGTTACCGCGCTTGTCCCAACCGCTAAGGCAGGACTGGCTTGTGGACTATCGCCATCAGACGATATATCGACTGCGACTATTGCCATCAGTCAAAGTCAGCTCTTACCTTAAACTTTAATTTATCGTAAACAGTTTGTTTCGCACCACCACTAAATTCTACTTCTATCTCACCTTCATACATTCCATCTGCTGTAGCTAATGTAGATGAAGACCAGTTCATAGCACATATGCCAGAACTAGGATTAGATATCGTGCAAGTCTCAGTAGCCAACAGACTTGACTCACCTATTTTTCTTATACGGACTCTTACAGCCGCATTGGTTAGATCTATAGGATCAAAAGTATCAGAATCATCTGGATCTAGATTTTGTCCAGAAACAGCTTGATTGCTGTCTTTTAATGTGAACTTAATCTGAGGTCTAGTATCGCCTTGTACTAAGTTGATTGTTGAATAGTATGCCATGTTTACCTCTTATATAAATTCAACCGCCTTGACGGTTAATGAAGCTCCTGCATAGCCGTATTTAGCTCTCCTAGCTGCCGCAGAGATTCCTTTATTGTTTAATGTAAAGTTGTTAGCAGAAGCATTGGGATTAGACCATGTGCGATCTGCCATCTGTTGTAATCTGTATAAAGCACCATGAACAATAGTTTCATAATGTTCTTTCATAATGTTGTCTGGCAAAGATGTTGCTGTATTGGTGGGTTTGAAAGATGTGAACGATCTAAGCGTGTAAGCTTTATCAGGAAATGGTGCAATGATAATTTGGTTTGATGTTATCTGTGAAAATAATTGAGGTGCGCCGGTGTCTGTCGATGTATATCTGTAAACATCTGATGGTGCCTTGGCTACCATTTCAGTGCTATCGTTACCGTGAGCTCCCCATATTTTTACTATGTGATTAACTTGAGCTTGTGTTGTAGGTACATCAATATCGTACTCTCTCAATCCAGTTGTTACGAAAATGCTTTCAGGCTCAGTTGTATATATATTTGTTTTTTCGCAAAACTGTATTGCAGACTCCCTCAGCATTTCTATGATCAAAGGATCCGGTGCGCCTTGAACTTCAGGCAATACGTATTTTATTAAGCTTTCAAATTTCATTTAGACTGTATCTGGTGTATCTGGTATTGGGTTTGTTTGAGCGTCTATGCCTGTTTTAAGCTGTAAAGCTGCTTGGCATGACTGGAAGTATGTTGCTGATTTTTGTGCACTACCGCCGCCTTCTGTGTCTTTAGAGTATGCTCTGTAAAGCATGTAATCTAAGATCGGATTACGATAAGAATCGTTTAAGGATATGACTGTGGTATCTGAAGAAAAAT
>JGI24003J15210_10001443_pt1 | contig 10427 bp, 12 predicted proteins | sample LinPmetageLP28_FD_15210 | JGI IMG/M metagenome (IMG submission 15210)
GCTGATAGTGCAGACGAAATTATTGTTAAAAATGGTAGTGGTAATGTAAGAAGAGTTACTATTGCTAACGCAGCTCTAGCTGGACCGACTGGACCGACTGGACCGACTGGCCCAAGTGGTGCAGATGGAAATGATGGAGGCACTGGCCCTACTGGTCCAACGGGACCCTCAGGATCAAACGGTAATGATGGTGCAACTGGACCTACGGGGCCAACAGGTCCAAGTGGTGGTACTGGACCAACAGGAAATACTGGACCAACTGGTTCTACAGGACCGACTGGACCAACGGGTGGTTTTTGTACAAACTCAAATGCACAAGTAGCTTCATTAGGAATTAACACTGGTCATCCACCTACGGGTGAACTACGCGCGACCTCAAACGTAACCGCTTATTATTCAGACCCTAAGTTAAAAAACTTTCATGGTCGTATTGAAGGTGCGTTAGACAAGATTGATAAAATTGGTGGTTATTATTTTACTGAAAATGAACTTGCTAAATCTTTAGGTTATGAAAACGATCGTAGACAAGTTGGAGTTAACGCAAGAGAGATTGAAGCGGTACTACCTGAAGTAGTTACTGAAGCCCCTATCTCACCAGAGTATTTAACCGTGTGGTATGAAAAATTAGTACCACTATTAATCGAAGGTATTAAAGAACTTCGACAAGAAGTGAAAGATTTAAAAGAAGGAAATTTATAGCCATGACACTTCCAGCATCAGGTACTATTTCAATTAATTCTCTTGTTGGTGAATACGGTGGCTCAGGAAGTCACTCATTGTCCGAGTACTATAAAGGTGGAAGTTTTGTAGCTAATCATAGTAACAACGCAAATGTACCAACTTCAGGAACTATATCGTTGTCAAACTTTTATGGACAAGACAACACAAACCCGGTTGATAACTCTGTTACTATTAATGGTGTAAGTGGAACAAGAGGAGTTCTGTTTGGTAGTGGACTGAACTATGGCTGGGCTAGTACATCAGGTTGTCCTCAAACAGATGGAATACTTGGGGGTTATGGTGGTAAAGCCTATGGTGCTAATGGTAGTGCATCAGATACAAGCTGGCAGTTAGGCACTAACTCAACAAAAAGAATGTTAGCTGGAGCTTGTGCTTATTTTGAAACTGATCAAAAATCAGTTACTACTTATGGTATAGATATTTTCCTTGCGACTAGCTCTGGTAATACAATTACATCAGGTACTACGGGATATCCTACATCTGATAATGGAGGAGCGGCGGCTGTATATAGTGAATTAAGCGGCAATAAATTATACCTTGATGGCACTCAATATGCTGATTTTGGAAACAATGGTTCTAACGTCATAGGGAATGGCGTTGGTCTCACTGTTGATTCGGGGGGGGGAAGTGGATGTATGAATGGTTACGGCGCACATAGACTTAGTATATATCAATCTCACAGTTCATCAGGCAGCACAGCAATAGGTAGTGGTATAACTAGCGTTTTTACTGGTTCATTAACAATTGAAATAAAATGATTTTAGAATTCGAAAAAATACAAAAAGTTTACGCACATAAAGATTGCGAACACATTATTAATAGTATCATTGTTTTTGATGACTTGATTGAAACTAAATATGTTCCGACAAACTTTTCTGGTGAAACTAAATATTTTTATTTGAGAGACAAACACGTTGAATGGGATACTAAACAAAAAGAAGCCCTGCAAAAATATTTACACGAATGGTTTGATGAACTTGGATACGACTCAACTAATTATTTTATTGACACAGATACAGCAGAAATAAAGCAATTCTGTTCAGAAGCTGATGTAAACAAAATATTAACAGTTAATGAAGACGCAGAATCGACATCAACGGAAGAAATATAAATGAAAATTACAATGACGCTTTTTAACTATGTAAAAGTTGACGATACGTTACAGTTATCTTTTTTAAAAGGAAATGTTGGTGATTTATTGGTGCGTCACAAGTTAGAAGAACAACCACATTTTAATAGGATTGCTTACTTAGATAATTACAAAATACAAAAAAATTTAACCAATTATATTTTACTTAATGGCAAAATTAAAGTTTCTTATGAATGGCAAGATGACGAAAATATTAACCAACAAGATATAGATAAAATTTTAGACATTAATAAATCATATTTAGAAGAAGCAAGTGCAACACACATTGTTAAAAACAATAGCTATAGTTATTCAGGAAGTTACAACGGTGATGTGTCTTCGTGGTCAGACAGAAGTTATGAATATGAACTTGCTTCAAGTGTTGCTAAAATAGAAAGCCTAGAAGATGATACAATTATGCTATGTACTCTTACAAAAGAATATGGGTGGAAAAGAAAAAACATAGATATACCACCTAATGAAACTGTAACTTATACCAAAGAAGATGACACAACATATTTATTAACTTGTGATACTTGTGAAGTTACAGTTGAAGGAAATACACACACATTTGATAAATATGATGTTAAAAAATTAACTAAGGACAACGAGTATAGCATAAAAAATGTTAGTAATAAAATTTGCAAAGCTGTTGTTGTATGTCGTTAATAAAATTTATTAAATTAACATATAAATATTACAAAGGCTCTAACGACACTAACCCTGATTTAAAAGAAGTTTTTGGTTTTATTCGTGAGTTAGATAAAACAAAAGATAAAAAAATACAAATGAACTGGCAACAATACCCAGTTGCGTACAAAGTTTATACAGGAAAATCATACTTAGAAAATCTTAAAGCAAATACTTTTAAAGAAAGTACTTTTGGTTATGATTTACAAAAATGGTTTGAAGAAGATAACTTAGATTTATTTAAAGTTAGTTTACAAACTATAACTCCAAAAAATAAATTAGATGCTAAATTTTTAGAACACACAACATTTCAACATGATGTTATTCATTTTTTAAATGATTATGATACTTCTCCTGTTGGTGAAGTTATGGTGTTATCTTTTAATTTAGCTAAAGAATTTCGGTGGTCATACTTTGCTATTTTGTTTTCATCTTTGTTTATGGCATTAAGAAATACTTTTACAAAAGGCGGTTGGAAGAAAATTAAGTACGCACCAATACTAGTTTATATTCGATTAGTTTTAGAAGGCTACAAAAGGGGCAAAAAAGCTAAATGGTTTATGACAGTAGATTTTGAAGAACTTTATAATCTACCAACAGCAAATGTAAAAAAGATACTAAACATAAAACCCTCAGTCTATTGGGTACATATAAAACCAAAGTGGGCTAAATTACACAAACATTATAAACAACATTAAGCATTGATGTAATTAATAAAAATAATGTAGCTGTTAAAATTTTACAATATTACAAATAAATAACAACTAAACAGAAAGAACAATAAATGCCCTACTTATTACCTCCTTCACTAACAGACACTATCGAATCACCTTTTGTAGTTTGGGAAAATTTATTTGATGAAGAAGAGTATAAATTAATTGATAAAATTACAAAAGATTTACCAATACAAGAAGCTACCATTATTAATGAATTAAAAGAAACAAAAGACGCTAGACATTCTGAAGTTAAATGGATGAATCAAAATCAAGATAATCATTGGTTATACAATAAACTTAGCACCATTACTAATAACATCAACGATAACTTTTATAAGTTTAATCTAAGCGGTATGTATGAAGCAATTCAACACACTACTTATAAACCTAATATGCATTATGGTTGGCACGTTGATAGTGGTGTTAATAATAGAAGTACTATAGTACCTAGAAAGTTAAGTATAACCATTCAACTTTCTGACCCTGAATCTTATGAGGGTGGTGATTTAGAGATTTGGACTGGTGGTAAACCTGATATAGCGGTACGCGCAAAAGGTGCGGTAGTAGCGTTTCCAAGTTTTAGATTGCACAGAGTTACTCCTGTAACTAAAGGTGTAAGACACTCGTTAGTTGTGTGGGTAGGTGGACCCAGTTTTAAGTGAATGAAGAAACTAAGTTAGCAGTTGCCAGATATTTACCAAACAAACTTGCTCAAGATAATTTTTTTAAAGTAACTGCTGAATTACAAACTAGTGATTTAACTACAGCTTTATCAGTTTACGAAAAACTTAAAGGCATGGATGTTGATGATACAGTTTGGGCAGCTCTTGGTTTAGTTGATCGGTTTTTTCTTCTTGCGTTTACTTTAGGTAGAAAAGATTTAGTACACCCTTGGTTATATTTACGATGTCGAGAAGTTGAAAAGAACCCTGATGATCATTTAGATTTATGGGCTAGAGGACATTACAAGAGTACGATCATTACTTACGCAGGTACGATACAAGCAATCTTGTTAAACCCGGAAATTACTATTGGTATATTTTCGCATACACGGCCGATTGCAAAATCTTTTTTACGTCAAATTAAAAGAGAATTAGAAGGCAGTGTAAAATTAAAACATCTCTACCCTGACGTTGTTTGGACTAACGAAAAACGTGAAGCTCCGAAATGGTCAGAAGATGATGGTGTAGTTGTTAGACGCAACTCTAATCCTAAAGAAGCCACAGTTGAGGCATGGGGTTTAGTAGATGGACAACCAACTGGTCGTCACTTTCAACTTAGAATTTACGATGATGTGGTTACACGAGAAAGTGTAACGACACCTGACATGGTGAAGAAGACTACAGAAGCGTGGGAACTATCCGACAACCTAGGCATAGGTGATAAATCTAGAGTGTGGACCATTGGTACACGCTATCACCTAGCCGACACTTATCACTTTATGTTAGAGCGTGGTGTGTTTAAAGAACGCATTTATGCAGCTACTAAGAATGGTAAGTTGGATGGTGAACCTGTTTTTTTGTCACCTGAAGAGTGGGAACGAAAAAAGAAAACACAGCCCACAACTATTTCTGCGCAGATGTTGCAAAATCCTGCCGCAGGTAACGAGTCAATGTTTGATATTGATTGGTTACGAACATATGAAATTAGACCGACTACTTTAAATGTTTATATCATGTGTGATCCAAGTAAAGGATCAGGCACACGATCAGATAGAACAGCGTTTGCAGTTATTGGTGTAGATTCAAATTTAAATAAATATTTATTAGACGGTTATCGTCATCGGATGAATTTATCCGAGCGTTGGAATTTTTTAAAATTACTACGCAGACGATGGATTAAAATGCCAGGGGTCGTAAGTGTTCATATTGGATATGAGCGTTACGGAATGCAAAGTGACATAGAACACTTTCAAGCAATGATGAAGATGGACAACGAACACTTTGAGATCAAAGAGTTGGCTTGGCCAAGATCAGGTGGAGGATCAAAACAAGACCGAGTTGAAAGATTAATTCCAGATATGTTGGATGGTCGTTTTTTCTTACCTGTAGTGGTGTGGCATGAGGCTTATAAAAAGTCTCTATGGAAAACCAAGAACGGTGTTGTGCATTATACATCAATTGATGACAAGCATGACAAAGCCGTAAAAGAAAAACGTAAAGGTAAAACTTTTGAACTCGCTGAACCGATCAAACGGATAGACGAGGAGAAAAAAGTTTATGACCTTACCAGGGATTTTATCGAGGAGTGTGTATATTTCCCGTTTGGTGTCCACGATGATCTTATTGATTGTGTTAGCAGGATTTACGACATGGAACCTACACCTCCAAAATTTTATAAACAAGCGTATTTGGAACCAGACGCTTTTTTCGACAGTTAAGGAATGTGATTATATGTGTGGTGGTGGAGCAGATACAGATAAAGATAAGGATGGCACAACTAGTAGTACCACTAGTAGTACAAATGGTTTTGCAGGTCAAAACGAGGATGCAGGTAGTCAAAGACCTACAATAGGTGGATCACCTTTTAGTGCAGAAACCTTTGCAAGTTTTTCTGGTCCAACCGCAGCTAACTTTGTAGGACAAGGTTATGTTGATGGTGATGACGCTACGGCCAATGCGGCTGCGGCTGCAAATTTTGGTTTAGGTTCAGAGATTGCTGGTGCAAATGCTGCTGCACAAGCACAAGCACAAGCAGATTGGGCGGCAGGCGGTGGTTTTGTTCATGGTGGCCCAGGTTCACCAATGGATCCGAATTGGGATAGCTTTAGTATAGGAGAACAACTAACTCACATGGGTAATGCTCTAGGTGGAACTCTAGCCGATATTGGTGTTGGAGCGTATAATGCTTATGCTAATACTTTTGGTAGTGTAGGTGCAATAATGAGCAATGCAGCTTTTGGCACTGAAGGAACAACTTTAGGTAGAGAAACTCCGCATTGGTCAGATGGTTTTTTTAGTGACCCTGATGGTTTTATGGGACCTAATGATTCTGAAGCTGCAACATATGGTGGCCAAGTAACTACTGATATTCCCAATGCAGGAAGTGCTACAATCACTCCTGTAAGTGTTGAAGAAATTGAGCCTATGTTTTTAGGTGGCATGATTGAAAAAGGTAAAGCCTATTTAGTTGGTGAGCAAGGTCCAGAGTTATTAATGACTGGCGAAAATGGTAAGGGTGAAATTATTCCTAACCCAGCAACAATACAAAATAACAATGTAATACCGCTACCAGTAAAAAAACCTACTCATGGTGAGCGGTTTTTAGGTGACTTTAGTTTTATACAAGAATTAGAAGGTACAAAATCTACTGGCTATGTACCAACAAAGAATGGTGAAGTATTAGGTAACTCTGGTGTTACTATTGCTAGTGGTTTTGATTTAGGACAACGTAAGAATGCAGATCTAGCAGGTCTACCACCTGAGTTAATTGCAAAGATGAGACCTTACTTAGGTGTTAAAGGTAAAGACGCATTAAATTTAGATTATAAAAATTTAAACTTAACTGATGAAGAAGTTCTAACCGTAAACAAATTTGCTAAGAACGAAGCACTATCAAAATTAAATAAATCTTTTGAAGCAACAACAGGACAATCTTTTTATGGTTTACCTGAAGCTGCTCAGACAGTTATAGCGTCAGTTGCATTTCAATATGGTGATTTAGAATCTAAAACTCCAAACTTTTGGAATCAAATTACTAATGGTGATTGGAATGGAGCTATTAAAAATTTAGATAATTTTGGTGACAAGTACGACACACGCAGAAAAAAAGAAGCTAACTTATTAAGAAAGATGCGCCCTGTTGAACAAAAAATAGCTGCCTTAGATGAAGTGGCTAAAAAATACGGGTTTAATTAATCATGGCTGGCTTTGGTATTGGTGGTTTTGGAATTGGTGAATTCGGTATTGGTGGTTTAACTACTGGTGTTGGTTCGTTAACTACAAGTACTAAGCAGGTTGCTTGGCGATCAGATATGATAGTGACCGTAGGGTTCACTGCAATCTTTGATGCAACTTACCAAGTAACAGTTCATACGGACTGTCAATCAGCAGTGGGAACAGGCGGACTAACAATCGCAAGTGACGATGCTATTATATTAACAGGTACACCACTTGTAGCTAACTCTGGTACAGCAAGTTTAAGTATTACGAGTAGTGCAGTTAGTTACAACTCGACACCTATTATACAACCAAGTTTAACTAGTTTAACTTTTTCACCGTTACCAACAACTATTATTGGTACAGCTAATTTATATCCAAGTGCAGTTGCACTAGCTACAAATACTGAGCAAGTCTCAACTGTCATTGATCAAGTTATAACTACACAATTGGGTGGCCAAGCTAGTCAATCGTTTCAAGTTAGTACAATACTTGGTCATAATTTAAGTGTTGGAGTAACCAGTTTAACAATAGCTGAACAAGTAGCTGATGTTGTTACTGATGTAAAAGTTTATCCTAATGCATCGTCATTAGGCTCAAGTGTTGGTTATCAGCCATCATTAAGTATTGGAAATGCAATTAGCTTAAATAGTGGCACAATAAATACTACAGGCAATACAGTTAATTTAAAAATTGGTAATGCTGTTAGTGTTGGCACTAAAACATTAAATGTTATAGGCCAACAACCTAGTTTAAGTCTTGGTTGTAATATAGATGTTGGATTAGGTAATCAACTTACAGTTACTGGTAAACAAATATCTAAAATTATAGATCAAAATATTTCTGTTGGTTATACAGCACTATTTGATGCTCAATATCAAGTATCATTGGTTATCGGTAACACGATTGGTGCAGGTCTTGGAACATTAGCTATTGAAGGTAAACAATCTAATTTAAGAATTGATAATAACATTCCAGTTGGTTTAGGTAATCAATTTACAACTGTTGGTTATCAACCTTCATTAATAATTGGAAACACACTTAACGTAAGTAATAGTTCATTGGCTGTTGCAGTTAAGTCAGCTAGTTTAAATATTGGTATTAATGCTAACTTAGGTGTTGAAACATTAAGTACCGCAGGTAAACAAATCAATTTAAGAATTGGTAATACGATACCTTTAAATGTAGGCAGTTACCAATTTACAACTTTAGCCCCTCTTCCATTAACTGGATCTTTTGAACCAGCAGGAAGAACTATCGCACCACAGCAACAAAGCAGACTGCTTGTTGCTAATTTCCTAAGTGCAGACGGAAATGATTTAGTGGTAACAAAAATTGCACAAGAACAATCTCGCAAGATCTCACAACAAGTCAATGACCAAAACGGCAATGACGTACAGAGAGTTGCATAACTAATAAAGGAAAAAATTATGGCTGCAGGCTCATGGGTCATCTACAATGATGGCAAAGAAAGAATTATAAATGGTGATATCGACCTAAATGGCGATACACTAAAATGCAAACTACTAACAACAAGTTATTCACCAGCGGCAACGCATTCGACTATTTCAGATTTAACTAATGAAGTAACCGATAGTGATTACAGTGTTCAGACTATTGCTAACCCAACGGTTACAGAGTCTGGTGGAACAGTTAAATTTGACTGTGATGATATTACGTTTGGATCATCTGTTACAATTACAGCTAAATATGCTGCGTTATATTCAGATACACATGCAAGTGATGGATTAATTGCTTATGTTGATTTAAATACAAGTGGTGGATCAGTTGCATCTACAGCAGGTACATTTACTATCGTAATAAATGCCGCTGGCGTATTTACAGTAGCGTAACATGGCATACTTTGTAAAAGATCCTGATGAAACTTTAGATTATCAGATTAACTTTGGTTCATTACTAGAGAATTCTGAGACTGTTACTGGTAGTACTTTTACTCCAGATACAGGACTTACTAAGGTAACTGAAAGTTTTACTAGTGCTGGGATTTCAACTGTTTTTGTATCAGGTGGAACTAATGGCACAACTTACAAAGTTAAATGTGAAATTACAACTTCTGGTGGGCGTACTTACAATAGAACTATCTTTGTAGAAATTAAAGATAAGTAGGAACGCCCGCTAAGACCAAAGTAAAATACGAAACTAAAAAAAACATTATTAAATTATCAAACATAAGCATGTTTTATGCTTATGTTAAAAAAAAATAAACATACATTTACAAACATTTAATTGTCATGGAGGCATACAATGGAAATTAGTTGGATACAATTAATATTAGACGCAGACCCTGATTACTACGATGAAGATTACACTCGACCTGTAGTTTATGAGTTTTCTGGCGATAGAGAATTTAGGCAAGAGGATTATCCTTAATGTCTGAACTAATTAGCCCTTTACAATATCATGACGAAGCTAAAGACAAAGACGGCAACGCTCCTATTCCATTAGCAGATATTGAACTATCTAAAAAAGTCTCAGAAAAATTAAATGAACATTATCCGGGTCATGCTTGGGGAGTAACCGCAAGTGTTAGTGACGGCATTGTTACTATTAGAAATTTTGTCCTCAGTGAAAAGTATGGATTTATCGTTAAGATTGACGCACTAAAAAATGACCCAGGATTACTTCTTGTAGTTCGTGCAGGTGGTGAATTTTTAGAAAGATATAATATTAAAAGAGGTGCAGGCCCTTATCATCAAGAAGACCTCAAATTATTTTAAAGGAAAACATTATGGAAGAATACGAAGATAATTCCGAAGACCAATCAACTGCTACAGGTAATGAAAAAGATAAAGCATTTTTGAAGTTAGCACAAAATGCATTTGAAAAGTCTACTGATTTTATTGATGCTAATTTAAGACATGATTGGGAATCAAATTTAAGAGCGTTTAATTCAGAGCATCCAAAAGGATCAAAATATTCATCGGACACTTATAAAAATAGAAGTAAAGTTTTTAGACCAAAGACTAGAGCAAGTGTGCGTAAGAACGAAGCTGCATGTGCGGCCGCTTTCTTCTCTACTAAAGATATGGTTAGTATTCGCCCAGAAGATGATCGTGATCCTGCACAAGTAGCAAGTGCTAAAATCATGAATAAGATTATTAACTATCGTTTAGAAAAAACTATTCCATGGTTCTTAACTGTAGTAGGAGCATTCCAAGATGCACAAGTTACAGGTGTATGTGCTACTAAAAACTATTGGGAATATTCAGAGAAAAAAATTAGATCAGGTTTTGTACCAGAGTTTGATGAAAA
>JGI24003J15210_10001447_pt1 | contig 10403 bp, 8 predicted proteins | sample LinPmetageLP28_FD_15210 | JGI IMG/M metagenome (IMG submission 15210)
ACCAGATGTAGTAACAGAAGGATTGACGTTTACAATCGACGCTGCAAATACAAGATCATATCCAGGCTCAGGTACTAGTTGGTTTGATATTGTCGGTAGTAACAATCCTACTGTAGCCGGGGCACCTACGTTTAGCACTGATAATTTTGGTATATTTGCGTTTGACGGCACTGACGACCAGTTTAGTGTTGAAGTTCAATTATTATTTCCCGATCCAGAAAATTTTACTATTGAATATTTTATAAACATATTTGCTAGCAATGGTAATCAACTTTATGGAACATTTTCTAATAGTAAAAGATTGTATCATGGTATTTATAATGGTTATTGGGATATTGGTTATGGTGGGACTGCTTGGGATACTTCTAGTAATACAAACAAACAAGCACTTACAGATGGATGGAATCACGTTACAATGACCGCAACAGGTGGCACTGCTAAAATATATATTAATGGAGTTGCTAACACAAGAACAATAACAGATACAACTGGATTTAGTTATACTTCTGGCGATCCATATTTAATAGGAGCTTGGGGTAATCCTACTCGTAATGCTACCTATAGCAAAGTAAACAAATTAAGTTATTTTCGAGTTTACAATAGAGGTTTGACTGCATCAGAAGTAACACAAAATTATAATGTATTAAAGTATAGATTTCAATAACAACATATTTATATAAAAAGAAATAAAATGGATTATTCAAACAGAACATATGCCTTCGCAGATTGGGCAGATATAGGCTCGGTAGACTTTGCACAAGTAATGGAAACAAGTGCAGGTACTGTGCGTAAATCAATAGACGAAACCATGTTTATACTAAAATGGTATACGGCATCGCAACCAACATTTATCACAGATAACAGTGTTACATTGCAATGGTCAGGATCACATTCACAATGCTTGCAACAATTAGTAGGACCAAATTGGACACCAACAGGTTCTCAACCATAAACATATTTATATAAAAAACAAGGAAAAATATAATGTCTTTAATACATTGGAGAAATTTTAGCAGAAGGCCAGAAATTAAAAACTTGCCTATGCAACAACAAAAAAAATTATTTGAAGAAGCAAATAGAAAAGCCACAGAAAACAATTGGTTTTTAGAATATCAATTAGTAGCAGGAGCATCTGGTGCTGCATTTTCTGGAATTGGGGTAGACGGTCCAATTGCAGGAGCAACAGTAATTTCAAGTGTAGGAACCACAACCACAAATGCCAATGGAGAATTTACATTTGCATCTACACCAACTGGTCCTATAACATTGTTAGGAGGTAAAGACTCAATAACCGGAGTAGATTTTGAAGGGGAGTTAGTAGGCTTCCCACAATATAAAACTATATCTCCAATCACAACATTTGCACATTATCTTCAACTAGCTGATGCAGAAAAAAGTGAATCGCCGATGACTATTGACGAAGCTGTTACAAAAACTTTTGCAAGTTCTTCTTTTTATTTTGGTGTTGAATTGCCTATAGAAGAAAAAGATGTTGTTCTTCAAAAAGACTTTGTTCGAGAAGCAATTGAAAACAACAACAAAGTAGGAATATCAGCTCAAGCAGTAACAACACAAATTGAAGCAATCACCGAAACGGTTGGAGCAAGTTTAGTAGGATCACAGACACAACAAGATTTTACTAAAAAATATGGAAGTGCTGGTACGATACCACAATTCACCGTACAAAACAGAAAACGAACTGCATATGCAGCACTAGGTCGTTCCACACGAAGCCAGGGAACTATAAACATAGAAGACGTAGTAAAAAACGTTAAATATGTTAATCCAACTACTGGTCAAGAATTCAATAGACCTTCATTTGGTAATTTAAGTAGATTGACTACTCAATTAGCAGAAACAGTTAGAGAAACTACAACATTAGCAGGATCAGAGCAATTTACTAATAATTATCTTACCACAAGAATACAAGCGCTTAACAGAGCTCAAAAGACTACTATTAAAAGTGAAGCTGCTGCAGCTGTAGGTGCCGGTGCGGATTTTTCTAAAATACAATCAATATCTACATCATCAGCTATTTTTAATGGGTTATCTAGAATTGAAACAGATAAGGCCAATGAAACTACACCACAACTAGACAAAGTAACCACATGGACAGTCCAAGCTGGAACATTTACTCAACAACGAATTAACAAAGTTGGAGATATATCACAAAAGACTCTTACATTCAAATCCATAGATAAACAATATTATTTTGCTGGTGACATTAAAGACAATCCAATGTTATTAAAATCAGAAAAAATTGGTGTTTATAGCACAGCTGATTTTGATGCCGCAGCTAGCCAAAACGAATCTGAAGAAACTGATCAGCAAATATTTCCAAAGACTCCATTAACACATAGTTTACAAAATACAAATGATACTACTGGGGCTGTTACAACACAAACTACACTGTTTAGACCATTTATTACTGCATTTGAAAAAAACGAAGACGGCCCAGTTGCTAGTAAAGTAGGATTACGTTTATCAAGTTTAACCACCGCAGTTGTGCAACCTAAAAACACAGTAGATCATTTAACGACTACGGCCGGCACATATGCTGGTACTTATAAGGGAGTAAGCTCAGATGACGGAAGTAAGGTATTTAGTATGACAGCTGAACGTATAAGTAAAGAAGATGCAAGGATTAGATTAAATATTACCTTGGCCAAAGGCTCAACACCAGCATTCACTTTAGTACCTACAAAAGAAACTGGAATTTTTGAATTAAATCAAGGAGAAGCAGGAGCTGTAGCCACAAGTCTTAGTTTCGTAAGTGACAGGCTACTTGTAAATTTTAAAGATCCAAAAGGCGGCTCTCAAGAATTATTTATTAAATTTACTAAAACACCCCCTGTAACTCATCTAGCTAGCAGTGGTTTATATAGTATAAGTAGACCAGGAGTTGCATCCCAAAACATGGATAACAATTCTGGTAATCCTCGTTATTTAAAAACAAGTTATGATAGTATAGGAATTGCAATTCAACAAACAACGTTATCAAATGACGGAACATTCACAGTAAGCATCGACGACAAATCTATAGGAACTAATTTTAGATTTACAGACAATGTTCTTACTTTTAGACATAGCACCGGCGGAGTCGCTGTCAACACATACACAGTAAGATATACACAAGACGGTTAATATTTGGATAATACAAAATAAATTTATATAATATAAAGAAAGGTTATAAATATGGCAACTAGAAAACTGGACAAAGAACATTTACAACAAATTCAAACTCTGCAACAGGGTTATGCAGACAACGCAAACATACTTGGAAACATTGCAATAGAGCGACACGCTTTACGAATGCGACTAGAACAAGTTGAAACAGAAGAGCATACCAAACTGCAAGAAATTGAAACGTTAAAACAACAAGAATCCGAATTAATAGTGAGCCTACGAGAACGCTACGGCGAAGGAGAAATCAACATTCAAGACGGAACGTTTACAGAAGTCAATGTTTGATACAAGTTATCCATATTTATAACAAACTAATCAAGGAGTATCATAATGGCAGAAAGAATTGTCTCGCCCGGCGTATTTACTAACGAAGTAGATCAGTCATTTTTAGCCGGCGGTGTTGCACAAATAGGTGCAGCGGTAATAGGACCAACCGTAAAAGGTCCAGCTCTCATTCCTACACAAATTACATCGATGGGTGATTTTGAAAAAACATTTGGATCGTTTACTGACGATTCTTATGTTCCATTTGTAGTGAATGACTATTTAAGAAACGGAAACGTAATAACGGTAACTCGTCTTTTATATGAAGATGGATACAACATTCAGAACGGAGCTCTAGCCATTCAAGCAGAGTCAGGATCGGTAAAAGTGGTAACACACGTTCTTCATCCTACACAAAATGTATTAGGTTCTGGTAGTAAAGTTGATGCAGCATATTTTGAAGATTCAGTATTAAACAATGACTCTTCAGGCTCATTTGAACTTAAAATATCCGGGTCATTTGGTACCTATGGTGTTCCTGGAGCATCTGCATTTTTAGCTGGTAATGGAGTTTCAATATCATCGTCTATTAATGATCGTGAAAATGACTATTTAGTTAAACTATTCGGCCGTTCCCCAAAATCATTAGATTATCCAGTATATGTTCAATATGAAAATAAAGCTGCGTTAAATTTATTTAATCAAGCCGGTGAAGTTACAATGTCACTTCACAAGTATGCCAATTACAAATACTTAAAAGATTTTTCTACGGCAGCTACTCCATTGGTTACTTCACAAAAAATTGGCAGCGCCACAAAAAATCTATTTCAATTTCACACACTATCACATGGTGATTCTGTTAACACTGAAATTAAGGTAGGTATTCGAGACATTAAATTACCATCAGAAGTATCTGATTCAAATGGCTACGGTACATTTACTGTAGAAGCTCGTAGAGTAAATACATTAGAAATTCCAAATTCTCCTTTTAAATCAGAAGACACTGATCGAACACCAGAAAGAGTTGAAACATATTTAAATGTAAATTTAGATCCTAACTCTCCAAGATATATTTCCCGAGTGATAGGAGATCGTTTCCAAACCGTAACAGATGCCGGCGATGTAGTTGTTAATGGGGACTATCCAAATATGTCTCAGTTTATCAGAGTAAGTGTAGAAACAGGAGTTAGTGATGGTAGTAATGATTCAACATTAGTTCCATTTGGATTTAAAGCACCATTATCTCCAATAACAAATGCATCAGCATCGTTTAATTTATCGGCAGCAACATATAAAACAACACAAACTGATTCGAGCGGATATAGCAGTGCTAATTATTTAGGTTTTGATTATACTAATACACATAACTTAAACTATATAGCAGTCACTCCTACCGAAAGTAGTAGTATTGCTTCAAATACTGATTTTTATTTAGGAGATGTTAGTCAAGACGTAGGAGCAGCATGGCCATCATTGGCAGCTCCATATACACAATCATTGCAAGGCGCGTTAACTGGAAGTACATTCAATCAAAATATATCACCAGATACCAGAAAGTTTATGATTCCATTCCAAGGAGGTTTTGATGGAGCTCGTCCTAACTTGCCTAAGCTTAATGGAGCAAACATAGCTTCTAATAACACATTTGGTTTTGATTGTAGCACATCAACATCTACTGGTACTAAATCATATAATAAAGCGTTTACATTGTTAAGCAACACTGATTATTATGATATGAATCTTTTAGTTACTCCAGGTATTATTGACAGCCTGCATAGTGCAGTAACAGTTGGAGCTCGTAACTTAGTAAGAGATCGACAAGACACATTCTATGTAATGGATACAAATCCTGTGTCAGACAGTATTACAACTGTTGTAAATCAAGTGACTACATTAGATAATAATTATGTTGCTTCATATTGGCCATGGGTTAGAATAGTTAATCCTAGTAAAAACGTTCCATTATTCGTACCACCATCAGTAGTATTACCAGGAGTATTAGCATTTAATGATGCAGTACAACATCCATGGTATGCACCTGCAGGTTTGAATAGAGGTGTTGTTCCAGCATCAGATACATATATAAGATTAACACAATCTAACAGAGACACATTGTATGAAGCACGAGTTAATCCTATTGCAAACTTTGTTAATGACGGAATATGCATTTGGGGTCAAAAGACTCTTCAAGCACGTCCAAGTGCATTAGACAGAGTAAATGTGCGTCGTTTGCTTATTGCAGTGAAAAAGTTTATTGCATCATCTACCAGATTTTTGGTATTTGAACAAAACACAAATGCTACAAGAGACAGATTCTTGAGCATAGTGAATCCTTATTTAGCAGATGTAAAAGCAAAGCAAGGATTGTTTGCGTTCCGAGCAGTAATGGATAGCACAAATAACACTCCGGATTTAATAGATCAAAATATTTTATACGGACAGTTATTTATTCAACCAACTCGTACGGCAGAATTTATAGTCCTAGACTTTAATATTCAACCAACCGGAGCAAGTTTCCCTGAATAGTAATATTAATAATTTTAAAAAGGTAGGATTTCGGTCTTACCTTTTTTACTGTACGTTATATTTATATTAAAATAAACAAGGACCAATATGGCATTAATAGATCAAGTTAATAGTAGTTTGAACCCATTAGATGAAAATCAGTTATTTTCACAAGCATTTATCTGGGAACCAAAAAAGAAACATCAGTTTATACTTTCTATGGCTGATACTGGTATTCCTGCATACTTAATAAAAGCTTCAGATAAACCAAAAATATCTAATGGAGAAATTACATTGGAACATTTAAATGTTAAACGTTATGTAAAAGGTAAATCTGAATGGAATACCATTTCTATGACTTTATATGATGCAATTGTACCTAGTGGAGCTCAAACAGTAATGGAGTGGATTAGACTACATCATGAATCTGCAACCGGTAGAGATGGATATTCTGACTTTTATAAAAAAAGCTTAAAATTAAATCAATTATCTCCACTCGGAGAAATAGTAGAAGAATGGACATTAAATGGTGCATTTATTGTAGACGCAGAATTTGGTAGCTATGATTTCGGAGACGATGCAGTTCAAGAAATTACATTGAATATTAGATATGATTGGGCATTCTTAAACTTCTAATATTATATTAAACTATACAATTTAAGTAGGGTAACTCCCTACTTTTTTTGTGTACATATATTTATAATAAAGTTATAATAAGGAAACAAATGAGTAAAATGACAGATCGAATCAGCACATCAGCAGCTGCAGAACAAGCCAGAAAACATTATGAAAAAGAGCAACATAATAAACTGCCTAGTATCATAGTACCGCTAGTTAGCGATGGTAAAATTTATCCGAAAGACCATCCATTACGGGAAGGTAAAATAGAAATGAGATACATGACTGCATATGATGAAGACATATTAACTAATATTTCATATATAAAAGAAGGTATTATGTTAGACCGATTATTAGAATCTATCAGTTTAACCAAATTTGATGTTTCAGATTTATCTACATTTGACAAAGACGGATTACTTATATACGTTCGAATATTGTCATATGGATCTGACTATTCAGTAAAAGTTACCGATCCAAAAACAAATAATGAACTAAACAGAGTAATTGATCTTAAACAAATAAAACCAAAAACATTTACATTATCATCTGATGTGAATGGAGAATTTGATTATAAAGTCAATAATGATAATTTTAAATTTATATTCAATGTTAATGATGATATTGAAAATGCGTCTCCATCCGAGTTTTGTAAAGCAGTTATAACAGAAGTTAATGGATCTAGATCCAAAGAAACTATAGATCATTTTATACGTTATCAATTTATGGCTAAAGATTCAAAGCAATTTAGAACATTTTATGCAGAGCATTCTCCAGCATTAGATTTTTCAATTGAATTTGAAGGTGAAAATGGAGGCACCTTTACTGCCGGGTTTTCAATCGGAACTGATTTTTTCTGGTTTTGATTCTGAGTATCGTTTACAGTTACACGAATCAATATTTAACTTGATATGGTTTGGCGAAGGTCGATGGTCTTGGGATGATATATATCATATGCCATTATTCTTAAGAAAATATTGGATAAAACGTGTTACTGGTATTTTACAAGACCGGCAGTCATCTGCAAATAACACGCAACAAAAAACTAAATCTAATAAAAATAAATTTTCAACAAAACGATAGCGTTGATATTTATTAATATATGATCACGCAAACAAACTTCATACAGCGTTTAAAACAACAACCTAGGCTAGGAATGGCAGCAAAAACAGCTGCAGAATTATTAACTGAAGCTACAAAGCTAATTAATACCTATGCCGGTACTATAACTGAAACCACCGCTGCCACGTTAGAAAGTATAACAACTAATCAAACATACCTAACGGGTTTAGAAAAACAAATTGCATTAAATCAAAAAATAACTGGTCAATATGATAAGCTAATTGAACGAAGTCTGTTATTTGAAAAACAAAATTCTTCATTAAATAAAGCCTTCGGCGTTTCAGTTGCTCAAGCAGCAAGGATGTCGCAAGAATTAGCAAAAGTTGCAAAAGCAACTGGATTAAACAACGAGCAAACTAAAAAATATGCAACAAATATTAAAAAAATAGTTCCAACATTAGACTTGATGACCAAAGCAAACAGTAAATCATATCAAGGAATGTTAGCAGTTCAAAAAGTTTTAACAACCAATGTAGGATTAACTGATCAAGCGGCCGAAGGTTTTGCATATTATGCAGGACAAACAGGTAAAAATGCAGTTGTACAATTAAAAACAACACAAGGCATTGCACAAGCAATTGATGAAGCAACTGGTATGCAAGGGTCATTTAAAGAAATTACCGAAGAAATCTCAAAAGCTTCAGCAGCAACTCAACTGCAATTTGGTAGATTTCCCGGAAACTTAGAAATGGCTGCTATTAAAGGTAAAGCTTTAGGTTTTACACTTGATGAATTGACTAGTATCGGAACAAAAATGCTTGACATTGAAAGTAGTGTTGGATCTGAATTAGAATATCAATTATTAAGTGGTAATCGTTTAGTAAATCAACAAGGAGAAAGTTTAACTAACAAGTTTCGTGAAGCTGCGTTATCTGGAGATGCAAATAAACAAGCAGACGCATTAAATACCATACTAGAAAAAGAAGGAAAAACTTTACAAAACAATGTGTTAGCTCGTCAACAAATGGCAAAACTTTTAGGAATGGAAGAAGGTAAATTGGCTAGAGCTTTACAAAAAAAGAAATTACTAGAAGAAATGGGAGCTGATAAAAAGCTCTTTGAACTGGGCGGCGACGAATTAAAAAAAGCATTAGAAGCACAAGTTAAGGCAGGAAAAATTACAGCTGACCAAATGAAAGACGTTGTAAAAATATCAGATACTCGAACTACAGATCAACGGATAGATGAAAGCAATAAATATCTAGAAGACATTCGTAATTTTACATTTATGAGTACACAGCAAGGAAGCAAGATTGCGATGAATAGCAAAGATGCACTTCAAGGATCTAAAAATTTAAATAAAAAGTTATTTAAACTTTCTGATGCAGATCGACAAACAGTTGGTGCTGCACAAATGACTTATGATACATTAACGGGAATAACAAACGGTGTATTCGATGTTGCTTCAGCAAAAGTAAACATAACCAAAGAAAAAGTAGATGATCTTTTATTTATACCGGGTATGGGAACTACTAAAGGTGGCTATGGAGATTTATTTGAACTAAATCCGAACGATGGCGTAGCAGCCGGTCCGCCAGAAGCTATAGCTGCTATGGCCAAAGGCGGAGGCAATGGAGGAGGAATGGATCCAAATGCATTTGCTATAGCAATAGTTCGAGCCGTACGAGATTACGGTAAATTTGAAATCAGTGGAGACCCAGTAGCGGCAGGATTTGCCACATAAAAGGAAAATAAAATGAGTAACCCAACACTAGGAAATAGCGCACAATTTACCAATCCTTTTAACATACTGCCTGACATTATATACACAAATCCAACATCAGGAATAATTCAGTTTGGTAGACCAATTCATTTAGATAGTAATATGCCAATATCATTACCTAATCCAACACTAGCAACAACACAGTTTACTAATCCAATTCATTTAGATAATAATGTTCCAATATCATTTCCTAACCCAACACTAGGTGTAAATCAATTTATCAAGCCGTTTGACATACTGCCTAATCCTAGTTTAACTAAATTTAATCCAACTATCGGCAACAACTATCAGTTTACAACACCATTGTTATTAGGAGGCCAGTTTAATACATATGATATACTTGATATACCAGCTGCAGGTACTGTATTTGTAAACCCAACACTAAACACTGATCCAGCATTACCAGATCAATTTAGTCGGCGTGAAACTGAACAAAATATTGCATCATCAAATTGGAATGCTGGTCCAGCATCAAATACTAATACAACAGGAAACAGTCTTGTTAATACTGGATTATCATTAGCAGCTGCAGTTGGCGGAGTTTCATTTTTAACAAGTAACATCAACACTGCACTCGGTGGATCAACAAATACACCATATGCAACATTACCATTTGACAAACTAAAAAGATTTGGTGCCGGCAAAAATGGTGCTTTTAGCCCTTTTCCGTATGTAGATTTTCGAAGCAGAATAAGTAGTGCAGTGCAAGTTATAAAAGATCCTACTAAATTGCTAACAACAAGAGCTGATGGAACCTGGGCTACACTTCGAAGAAAAATTGGAAACGGCAAATCTATAATTTATGCAGTTGCTGCAGCTTCGCCAGCTGGAGCATATTCAATATTTAATCTAAATGCAACAGGTAAATTTGGTTATGGCTGGGGCGATCATGATAATCCGAGTGCAATTCGCAACGATTTTACAATTGGATCAGAAGTAACTACAAGATGGAAAGGCTCTAAAACATCAAAACCGGACGCTGATG
>JGI24003J15210_10001452_pt1 | contig 10385 bp, 11 predicted proteins | sample LinPmetageLP28_FD_15210 | JGI IMG/M metagenome (IMG submission 15210)
TCTTGTGAATAACTAGACCCGATACTCGGTGCAATCGCACTTGCTGGTGGTGCCTTAGTTGTGATCTCCTGTTTAATAGTTTGATCAGTTTTGTTTATGTTAGTGTTGTTATTGGTATTAGTGTTCTCATTTTTGTTTTCAGACTTGTTGTTAGTCGTTACATTAGAATCACTCGTACTAGTCGAAGTGTTGTTGTTATTATTGGTATTATTACTGGTCGTGTTATTGTTATTCGTGTTAGTATTGTTTGAAGTACTATTAGAATTTACATTTTGGTCAATATTAGAATTGTTGTTATTCGTATTGGTGTTATTCGAGGTACTGTTTACCGTACTATTGTTGGTATTGTTATTGGTATTGGTATTATTGCTTGTGGTATTATTGGTATTATTGTTCGTATTAGTATTGGTATTAGTCGAAGTATTGTTATTCGTATTGTTATTGGTATTGGTATTGGTACTTGTTGAAGTATTGGTATTATTGTTTGTGTTATTATTGGTATTATTGTTTGTATTGGTATTGGTCGAAGTACTAGTATTGGTATTATTGTTCGTATTAGTATTGGTATTAGTCGAAGTATTATTATTAGTATTGTTATTGGTGTTGGTATTGGTATTGGCGTTCGTATTGGTATTGGTGTTAGTATTGGTATTATTGTTCGTATTGGTATTAGTAGAGGTGTTGGTGTTAGTATTGGTATTAGTCGAAGTGTTATTGTTCGTATTCGTGGTAGTACTAGTTGAAGTACTAGCCTCGCAATTGTCTGTACCTGCTGTACAGGTGCCAGTGGCCTGTGCAGAAATATTTGGCGTATATGCCATGGCAATAAATAAAAGTGCAAATGCAATCGATAGTCGCATGTATGAATTTATGTACATATGTAGTTTTCCTATATGAATGAGGTTAGCACTTGTATTTAGTATTTGGAAAGGTAATTTACTATAAGACTATCGGTTAGCATTTGTTTTTTATACTTTTTTATCTTTTGGTACAACCGGGGATAAATAGTACTTGACTCAGGAAGATATTAGTGTATAATAGATTCATGTGTCAAAAATTGTTTTTAACAAAAACTACACTAGTGAGACTTCGGTCTTGCGACAACTAAACTAAAGCTAAAACAAAAGCATACATTATAGGAGAAAACATATGGCAAGTCTAGCTGACATACGTGCCCGTCTCGCGGCACAAGAAAATAAACCTACAGGGAATTATCCCCAATCTGACGGAGCGATTTATCCTCATTGGAAAATGGACGAAGGTGCATTAGCATCATTGCGTTTTTTACCCGATGCTGATACTGGTAACTCATTCTTTTGGATTGAACGACAAGTCATCAAATTACCATTCAATGGTATTAAAGGTGAAGTAAATTCAAAACAAGTGACTGTTCAAGTTCCTTGTGTTGAAATGTTCGGAGAAAATTGTCCTGTACTAGCAGAAGTTCGTCCTTGGTACAAAGACGAAACTCTAAAAGAAATGGCTAACAAATACTGGAAGAAGAGAAGTTATCTTTTTCAAGGCTTTGTACGTCAAAACCCAATTGGGGAAGACAATACTCCTGCGAATCCTATTCGTAGATTTGTTATTTCACCTCAAATCTTTCAAACGATCAAGTCTTCATTGATGGATCCTGAGATGGAAGAGTTGCCAACTGATTACATGCGTGGTCTTGATTTCAACATTAAGAAAACGACTAAAGGTCAGTATGCTGATTACTCAACATCATCATGGTCTCGTAAAGAAACTGCATTGACTGAAGTAGAACAAGCGGCTGTTGAAGCACATGGTCTATTCAATCTAGCAGACTTCTTACCTAAGAAGCCAAGTGAGTCAGAACTCAGAGTCATTAAAGAAATGTTCGAGGCATCAGTAGATGGTCGTCCATATGACACTGACAAGTTCGGTGCTTACTATCGTCCGTATGGTGTTGATGCACCTGCAGGAACTCCAGCACCGGCCCCAGCGCCAGCGGCTGAAGTAGCAACTCCAGCAGAAACATCTACTCCGTCGGAACCAGTAGTTGAAACTGCACCAGCAGTAGAAACTCCTTCTGAAGCAAACCCATCTAGCGATAAAGCAAACGACATTCTAGCAATGATTCGTGCAAGGCAAAATAATAGTTAGATGATTATGGGAGAGTGAAACACCTCTCCCTTTTTTGTAGGAGAAAAATATGACACTACCAGACGAAAGATTTAGAGCCCTTAAACAAGGGAAGAAATTATTAGAAGAACTTTGCGATCCAGGCAAAACTCCGCGTGTACCAAGTCTTATCAGAGATAGGGCGAGGGCGGCACTGAGACATTACCCTGCTGATTATGATTTAGATGATATGGCAGAGGCCTGCCCAGAAATCTTGCAAAAGCCTTCTAACTCTAGTAGAATTAACAACAAACAATCTAATCAATAGGAGTTTATTTTGGCAAAACCATTTGACGTTTCCAAATTTAGGAAAGACATAACCAAATCTATCGACGGCTTGTCGATAGGTTTCAACGATCCAACTGATTGGATCTCAACAGGTTCATATGCATTGAACTATCTTATTTCAGGTGACTTCCATCAGGGTGTTCCTTTAGGTAAGGTAACAGTCTTTGCAGGTGAATCAGGCGCAGGTAAATCATACTTTGCCGCAGGCAACATTGTAAAGTCAGCACAAGATCAAGGCATCTTTGTAGTCTTAATTGACACAGAGAACGCACTTGATGAAGCATGGCTACAAGCATTACAAGTTGACACTTCAGAAGATAAACTTCTTAAGTTAAGCATGAGTATGATTGACGATGTAGCAAAAACTATATCAACCTTTATGAAAGATTACAAAGCAATGGCAGACGAAGAACGTCCTAAAGTGTTATTTGTAATTGACTCATTGGGTATGATGTTGACACCAACTGATGTTGATCAATTCGACAAAGGTGATATGAAAGGTGACATGGGTCGTAAGCCTAAAGCACTAACATCATTAGTAAGAAACTCTGTTAACATGTTCGGTAGTTATAACGTTGGACTTGTTGCAACTAATCATACATATGCATCGCAAGATATGTTTGACCCAGATGATAAAATATCAGGTGGTCAAGGCTTTATCTATGCATCTAGTATTGTTGTTGCTATGAAGAAGATGAAACTAAAAGAAGATGCAGACGGCAACAAAGTTTCTGATGTTAAAGGTATTCGTGCAGGCTGTAAAGTAATGAAGACTCGTTATGCAAAACCTTTCGAGGGTGTGCAAGTGAAGATTCCTTATGAGACAGGCATGAATCCTTATTCAGGTCTTGTTGACTTGTTTGAGAAATCAGGCTTGTTAACTAAGCAAGGCAATCGATTGAAGTACATCACTCAATCAGGTGAAGAAGTTCTCAAGTTTAGAAAGCCTTGGGAAGCAAACGAAGATGGTTGTTTAGATAATCTTATGTCCGAATACTCTGAAGTTAAAGATGCGTTAGACGTTGTAAATAACGAAGATGCATTAGTTAACGAAGAGGTAGACGTAGAATGAATTTAAATGACTTATCAAGTGTTTGGGTATTAATTAAACCTAGTATCGAAGATGGTGACCCTAGGGAAGCCGCTGATCTATTAGTAAATCATTTGATCGATGATGGCATGACTGCAACAGAAATCAAAAAAGCATTTGGCAAAGATGAAGAAATTATCGAAGCCTTATCGTACTTTTCTGATGAAGATGTAAATGACCTTGACGATCCTGATGATGCTGAAGAAGAGGATCACTGGGATTAATATGACTGTAATGAAGCCAATGGCGTCTGACTATACTGATTTAAAGAAGTATATTAAATCTATGCAAGAATACTATTCATCAAGGGGCAAGTCACCTTATAAAGTGGCACCTCATGTGTATAAAGAAGCAGGGATTTATTCTATACAAGACTTACTAGAACATAGGATTAATAATCCTTGGAGCAGAGTCGATCTATGAATTGGTATACTCGCATTAGCCATGACTTATCAGTAATACCTGATTTCATTGCTCATTATGAAACTGAGTTGATAGCATCTAAAGTAGATGTTAGAGTGAAAGGATTAGTTGAAAGACAAATTACAGCACTGCCCGGAGTAACTGAACATCGTTTCAATCAATTACAAGAGATTGAAGCGGTGCTCAACCTTCTTAACATCAAACTGCGTAAGATACGAAGAGGTCACTTTCAGAAGTACTTAGAGAAGTATCAACGAGCATTGACCTCACGTGATGCTGAGAAGTATGTAGATGGTGAAGATGAAGTCATAGACTTTGAGTATTTGATCAATGAAGTAGCCCTGCTTAGAAACAAGTATCTGGGCATTATGAAAGGATTAGATGCAAAACAGTGGCAAATGGGACATGTTGTACGTCTCAGAACTGCTGGAATGGAAGATATTACAGTAGATTAGACGTAACTCGTTGATTTATTAGGCAATTTAATTGCAAAATAATGAAAATAATCCTTGACATTTAGGGTGAAAGGTCTTATAATATACGGTATGTTAAGTAAAAAAGCAGACAAAATAATTATAAAAAAGTTTGCAAAAAGGCTTGACTTTGGTACCGAAAGGTAGTATAATATAATCTTACACACTGACACTGAGGTAATTAAAATATGTCTAACAAAGTAACTATAAAATACGGCGAGTACAAAAATGCTCCAATCATCAACCAAGAATTCACATTAGTGAAAGGCTTTCAAAGAGGTAAAAGTAGCAACTTTGTTACTGTTCTCAATGAAGGGCAAAGCAAACTTGGTATTAAAACTTTTCGAGTAAAGGTGAACAACATCAAAGATATCGAATGGGGTTCATCGAACCCAATAATGGGCGGTCTTGAGCCGACTACTGCTAAGAAAGAAGTTGTAGAGACTGACGTAGAAGCAATGGACAGAATCAAAACTAGATTCGACATCTTAGATGATATGTCTAAGGCTACTATCGCAGGCGATATTAGAGCAATGATTGTTTCAGGTCCTCCGGGAGTTGGTAAATCATACGGTGTTGAGCAACAAATGGAGAAGGCTTCATTGTTCGATCAACTGACTAACAGCAGAACTCGTTATGAAGTTGTTAAAGGTGCAATGACTGCATTAGGACTTTATGCAGTTCTTTACAAGTACTCAGATGCTAAAAATGTTTTAGTGTTTGACGATTGTGACTCAGTATTTGCTGATGATCTTGCTCTTAACATTCTTAAGGCGGCACTTGATTCAGGTAAGTCTAGGAAGATTTGTTGGAACTCAGACTCAAGTCTGTTAAACAGAGAAGGCATTCCAAACTCATTTGAGTTCAAAGGTAGTGCAATCTTCATTACTAACTTGAAGTTTGATAACATCAAGTCTAAGAAGTTACAAGATCACTTAGAAGCATTACAATCACGTTGTCACTTCTTGGATCTTACTATCGACAATGCCCGTGACAAAATGTTACGAATCAAGCAAGTTGATAGAGACTGCACTGATGGATTGTTCGCTGACTACAAGTTTAAGAACGGTGAACCAGAAATGATATTTGACTTCATGGAAGAAAACGCAGGCAAGTTAAGAGAAGTCTCAATGAGAATGGCTCTTAAAATTGCTGACTTGTTCAAAATCCAGAAGAATGACAACTGGAAGATGTTAGCAGAATCAACGTGTATGCGTAGAGTTTAAACTCTGTGTCAGGAGTTGGGGGCGGTCTTCGGATCGTCCCTTTTTTTATTACCAAAGGAATTGTTTGCGAGGACAAAATAAAGTATAATTAATTATGAGTTTTGAAAGTATAGATTTTAAATGTAAAGAACATGTTATCTGGTATTTCTTAAAAGCCAGCGACCCTTTACGTAAAATTAACTTATCACATTATGATTTTCAATTCATGTCAAACATGCAATCATTGACACATGAGAAAAAAGAAATCACATCTAATCAGGCTGCCTTGTTTGATAAACTTATCAGTAAGTATAGAAAGCAATTAGCCTCTCATGGCATAATAAACTTAGAAGAACTTAAAGAATTACCTTGGCAGTCTACAGTTGTTCCGAGTCTCCCTAAGTACACCAATGCAAATGTTGACTTTGATTCAAAAGAAAATCTACTTACTATTAGAGTACCATTTAAAAAAGATTTCATTAATAAGTTTAGAACTACACTCGCAAATCCTTGGCAATGGAATGGAGACAAGAAACGTTATGAATGTCCTCCTTCATCCATTGCTTTACGTGTAGCATATACTAGACTGCCTAACTTTTTTACAACCGTATACCACAACGAAATAAATACTATCATCACTCAGTTAGAAAAAGAAAAAGCAACCAAGAAACATTGGAATCCTACGCTAGTTCTATCAAACGGCAAATACGAAATTACATCATCAAATGAAATTTTAGATAATTTGTTGTCTGGTATTACATTAGATAACTCTCCAAAATGTTTATACAAAATGTCTACGTTAGGTATTAATGTAGATGAAGAAATTATAGGAGATGATGCTAAGTTAAAATTTGCATCATCACAAACAGTAGAAGTAGATGTCGATGATGACCTTACTACAGTCTTAGAATGGATTACTGAATTAGAGTGCAACACAATCTATTGCGGAGGCTTAAGTTTTTCTACTAATACTTACAACTCGCCAATCAAATATGCTAACGATGTTATCTCTGCATTGAAAGAGAAAAACTTCAATACAGTTTTCGTTAGAAACAAAATCGAATCATCAGAAGTTCCAACTTCTGACAAAAGTTTACCGATGTATCTACAGATACATTCTTCTGACATAGACCATGATCAGTTCCACAGCAATCTTGCGATGGGTAAAATACTAATAATAAAAAATAAACGCCCTTTGGAGGTTAAATAAAAATGACAGTTAGATCGATGAACAAATTAGCAATGAGTATTTGCTTAGTGTTAGGTGTTGCGAGTATCGAAGCACAAGAAGTAGAAGAAGTTGTAGTTGTAGGAACTACCGTATATGAATCAGAATCTAATCCTAGTACTGACGTGCTATTATTAGAATCACTTATTCCAGAAGCAACACAAGCAGGCGGCTATGGTGGATTTTCTGGTTACACTGAAAGAGGAACACAAACAATACACACTAGTGTATTCAGAAATGGTGTACCTGCCAATGATGCTGGTAGTGGTTGGTATGATTTTGGACATGATTATGCAACAGGCAGTGAGACAATTAAAGTTGTCAATGGAGTCAACAGTGTACTTTATGGTTCAGGAAGTTTAGGTGGCACAGTCTTTATTAAAGACGATTTATCTAAAGATGTTTCTGTGGTAAGACTAGGTGATAAACATCAGTTTATGTCACACACTGCTAAGGGTTTTAATTTGTCCTACTTTAATGTAGACAATGGTAGTGTCAGAAGTGACAATGATGAAAGTGATAATTATTTAAACATGACTGCTAAAGGTCAATTTGATACAGGTGAGTTCACTACAAATGTTTCAGCAACCTCGTATGATTACGATTACGACAATTGTTATACAGCAAGTTTCTCACAGTCAAATGATTGTTCTCAGTTAGGCACTAAAGGAAGTTTATCAGTAAGAAACGATAACTATACATTTGGTTATTCATTCAATGATGCAAAGTACAAAACAGAAGGTGTAGAGACTTACTCATCTGATGCTGAAAGAGCATACGTTGATACAAGACACACTATTAGTGATCATCTCTATGGTGTAACGGTTGAATATGAAAAGTATGAAGATATGTCACAGAACAATATCTCTGCTTATGCTTTATTTAACTTCACTAATACTAATATAGGTATTCGTATAACAGAAGATACTACAGTAGGTAGAATTGGTTATGAATCAGGAGACTTCTTTATTAGTGCTGGTACATCTTATCGTAATCCAACTCTTTATGAGTTAAATGGTGATGCATGGACTGCGCCAAACTTTAATTTAGATCCTGAGGAAGCATTAGGGTATGAATTAGGTTATGGTAATCTAACTTATTTCAATTATCATTTCTCTGAAGGCATTGATTATAGTTTTGCCTCTTCTCAGTTTGTTAATACTGGATCATATGATACACACGGTGTAAGATATAACAACTCAATGACGTTTGATTACTTAGACTCATTCGTAGGCTATGAGTTAGGCTACACTGATTCAGATCAACCAAGAGTTGCAAAGTACAAAGCAATTATCAACAGCATACATCAAGCAGGCGATTATACATTGTCATTTACATATACAGGACTGTTCGACAGAAAGCCTGGACCGTATGATGGAATAGCAATGTTAGATAATGTAAGTTCACTTGATTATAAGATCGAATCAGAAATTGCACCTAACTACTTGCTATCTGCTACAATAAGAGATATACTAGATAAAACTTATGAATACTTGCCAGGATATAATTCGGGCGGTGTTGAAATTTTAATTACATTACAATATAGGCCATAATAGAATGCCAGGAACTGCAATACTAAAAATTAAAGATGAAGTCAATCTAAAGATTGCTGGTCTTGAATTAGATGCTCGTAGAGCATTAATGCAAAAGTTTGAGTATGAGGTTCCTGGCGCACGTTATATGCCTAGTGTAAAGTTAGGCAGATGGAACGGCAAGGTTAGTTATTGTAGTCTTGCTGGTTCCACATTTATTAATCTTCTACCAGAAATTGTTCCTATCTTAGAACAACTTAACTATGATATTGAACTAGAAGACTTAAGAGAATACCAAACACAATTTAATTTTACAGAGATTCAGAAAGATACATTCAAAGATGTTCTCTGGCCTAAAGGACATGTCTGTGAGGGGCAGTCAGTCGAACTGAGAGACTATCAAGTAGAAGTTATTAATCAGTTCTTAGCAAACCCTCAATCAATACAAGAAGTCGCTACAGGCGCAGGTAAAACGATTATGACAGCCGCTCTGAGCAAGAGTGTAGAAGAATATGGACGTAGTATCGTAATCGTACCAAACAAAAGTTTAGTATCACAAACAGAAGAAGACTATATCAACATGGGCTTAGATGTAGGAGTATACTTCGGTGATAGAAAAGAATACTTCAAACAACATACTATTTGTACTTGGCAATCTTTGAACATTCTATTAAAGAATACTAAAAGAGGCGAAGCAGTATGCACTATAGATGAATTTATCGAAGATGTAATTTGTGTCATGGTTGATGAAGTACACATGGCTAAAGCAGATGCATTGAAGCAACTGTTAACAATGGTAATGCCTCATGTACCCATTCGTTGGGGACTAACAGGAACTATACCAAAAGCACTTTATGAAAAGACTGCATTAGAAGTAAGTTTAGGTCCAGTTATTAACAAACTGTCTGCAAAAGAATTACAAGATCAAGGTGTATTGGCAAAATGTCATGTAAACATTGTTCAGTTGCAAGATGACCAAGAGTTTAGTAATTATCAAAGTGAACTAAAACANTTGCTTAGTGATGAACAACGTTTAGACAAAATGGCACATCTTGTTAAGACNATTGCTACTGAAGGCAATACTCTTGTCCTTGTTGATCGTATCAATGCAGGACATGCTTTAGTAGAAAGATTAGANGATGCAGTATTTGTNTCAGGGGGAATGAAAGTTGTTGATNGAAAAGAAGAATATGATGAAGTATCCACTTCTACTAATAAAGTTATTATTGCTACTTATGGCGTGGCTTCTACTGGTATTAACATTCCTAGGATTTTTAATCTTGTACTCATTGAACCAGGTAAAAGTTTTGTTCGTGTCATACAGTCTATCGGTCGTGGCATNCGTAAAGCAGAAGATAAAGACTTTGTTCAAATNTGGGACTTAACAAGTTCATGNAGATTTGCTAAACGACANTTAACACAAAGAAAGGCTTTTTACAGAGAAGCAAATTATCCGTTTGTAGTTGAGAAATTAAAATACAAATGATTTCACCAATAATATTGATTACACTGCAAGGAGCAGTTATAATAACAACATGAGAATATTAACACTAGAAGACCAATTCTATAANTTGGAAACNTTACCCGAAGAGATTGATGATCTTCGATTTGCTATTTTAGATAATTCTAATCCGTCATTTGTGGATTACTATTATATACCTTTAATCTTTTTAGAGTCATTTAATGCACCAGCAGTTGTGTTGCAGATTGGTGACAAGCAGATTAAGATGCCTGTTGATTGGTCAGTATTGATCGGCGATGAAGAAGGTGGAGACTTAGAAACTTATCATTATCTTCTTTAAACGACAGAGGCTTTGATGTGTTTTCATTCAATCCTTTATCATCATTTGCTCCTAACTTTCTCCCAATAGAAATCGTAGACATTTATTCAGACGTTATTTGGTATGCACCAAGACTACGTAATGGTCAGTTCTTGTGCGTTCCTATTGAAGATGGACCTAAGCCAAGGTGTGTTTACTTTGTCAAAGAAGTAAGCAGGAA
>JGI24003J15210_10001453_pt1 | contig 10384 bp, 14 predicted proteins | sample LinPmetageLP28_FD_15210 | JGI IMG/M metagenome (IMG submission 15210)
AGACCCGTTGAATCCTACAAGTCCATATGCTATTAGTAAGATGGCAGCTGAAGCCGCACTAACAGCACAACACAATCGCTTACCAAAGACAGAACTTATTATAGTAAGGCCGTTTACAATGTACGGTCCGTTTATGGAAAGAGGAAAGTATTCATTAGTAATATCAAAGTTCATTGAGGCAGCACAAAATAATGATCCGTTATTACTTGATGCTACAGGATCTCAAACAAGAGACTTTATACATGTTAATGATGCTATCTCTGCACTTAGCCTAATTATACAGCATGGCAAGAGCGGAGACATATATAATATAGGATCAGGCGAGTCAGTGTCTATTAGAGAGTTGGCAGACATTGTTAGTAGCAAACAAGTTCATACTCCTCCACGCATTGGACACATTGAACATACGTTAGCTGATACAAGCAAACTCAAAGAGTTAGGCTGGAAGCCACGGATTGATAATGGTCCTGTTGAAGATGTAAGTGCAAACCTTATTGTTGCACAGTTGTTATTCTTAGAGTCAGAAGATTCAGATAAAGATGTTTCGTTGTTTATTAATAGTCCGGGCGGTGTTGTAACTGCTGGTATGAGTATCTATGACACAATGCAGTTTATTAAGCCAGACATTGCAACATATGTTACTGGCCAAGCATGTAGTATGGGCAGTCTACTTGCACAATCAGGTGCAAAAGGTAAACGTTATATGTTACCAAACGCAAGGCACATGATACATCAGCCAAGTGGCGGTGCTAGAGGACAAGCAACAGACATGCAAATCCAAGTAGAAGAAATTATAAAAATTAAGAAAGAGCTTACAGGTATCTACGAAAAACATAACAGTGCAGGCAAAACATTTGATGAACTAACCAATGACATGGAGCGTGATAACTTTATGACTGCCCAAGAAGCAGTAGACTATGGCTTAGTTGATCAAATTATTGAAAAGCGTCCATGAAGATAGTTGCACAAGGCAGTAAACAAACAGACTGGGGCATGGAGCTCAACTGGGCATCTAATGAATCTTATGCAGGTAAACTATTAGTATTTGAAAAGCCTAATAAGAAAACTGCAATGATGTTACACAAAGTTAGACGTAAGAGTTGGTTTGTTAATTCAGGTAAGTTTAAGATTACGTTTATTGATATCAAAACAGGGCAAAGCAGAGAACAAGTTATTAAAGAAGGCAACACTATTGACATTGCTGAAATGACTCCGCATCAATTAGAATCGTTAGATCATCATTCAATTATATTTGAATCAGGAACACCGGACTATGAAGAAGATCAGTTTAGAATTAATCCTGGTGACGAGCAAACACAGCCTTCAGAGCAATAACTAAATCCTCAATCATTTTATCATCATGATAAGGAGTAGGTGCAAACCTTAACCGTTCTGTACCTTCTTCTACAGTAGGATAGTTAATTGGCTGTACATAGATATCATATTCGTCAATAAGCATATCACTCATCGACTTACATTTTTTAGCATTTCCTACAAGCACAGGAACAATGTGTGTGGTTGAACATTCCATTACTTGTATTCCGTTTGCTGTTAATCTTTCTTTAAGTTTGTTCGCTTGTTTTTGATGGCTATCTCTAACTTCGTTGTGGTCTTTTAAATATTTGATTGCAGCCATTGCGCCTGCACATGAAACTGGACTCATACTAGTCGTAAAGATAAAACCAGAAGCAACTGAACGAATAGCGTCAACAACGTCTGCATCGGCAGCAATGTATCCACCTTGAACTCCAAAGGCCTTTCCAAGTGTGCCATTGATTATATCAATACGGTTTTGTAGTCCTAGTTTCTCCGTCCAGCCGCCTCCGTGTTCGCCATAAAGGCCAACAGCATGTACTTCGTCAATGTATGTTATTGCCTTATACTTGTCTGCAATATTACATATTTCTTCCATTGGAGAAATGTCTCCGTCCATAGAGTAAACACTTTCAAATACAATACAAGGAGTTTGATTAGCAAGTACAGCGTTAGCACATAGTTCTTCTAGTTGATCCATGTCGTTGTGTTGCCACACTTGTTTTTCTGCTTTACTGTGTATAATACCTTGTATCAATGAAGCATGATTCTTACTGTCGCTTAAAAATACAATGTTGGGGAATATTTTCTTTAATGAAATAAGTGTCCATTCGTTTGCAACATATGCAGATGTAAACAGCAAGGACTTTGCTTTGTTATGTAACGTACTAAGTTCATGCTCCAGCGCAACGTGATAGTGACTTGTGCCACCTATGTTACGTGTACCTCCCGAGCCTGATCCTGTTTGTTCTAGGGCAGTATGCATTGCGTCTATAACAACTTTATTCTGGCCCATGCCTAAGTAATCATTGCTGCACCAATTGGTAATATTCTTAATATTGTATGGTCCATACCAGATAGCTCTAGGGAACTCGCCTCTTTCTCTAAGGATATCGTTGAATACCCTATAGTTGCCGCTATCTTTTAGGTTTTTTAGTAGTTTGTTTATTGGTTCTTTGTTTATCATGATAGAATAGTGTTCCCATTGTGTGATGGCATTGATACCAACCGTCTTTTCTCAATTCGTCCATTAGGCTATTGTATTCATAAGCCCAATCTTTAAAGAATTTGATTATGTTGTACATATATGTATTTAACTAAATACTATTGAAGTTTAGGAATTACCGGAGACTATTAATGGCAACAATTAAATGTAAAGGGCTAACAGGTGTACAGTTTGATGTAACTGTGACTTACGGCTCAACTACAATGAATGGACTTACAGCACTAGTAAGGGCTATTGAAGGTGCTCCTATTACAGTAGGAATGTACGGTGAAATTGTTGCTGAGAAAGACTCTGCAATTAATCAAGCTAATGATGGCTCAAAGACACTCACTGCTGCAGGACTTGCTGCAGGGGATACAATTATATGTATTCCGTTAAAAACTGGCAACAAAGAAGCACGTCAAGAACAAAAAGGTGCTATTGCACAAGCCAAGCGTGAAGGACTTGCTGCCGCAGATACTGATGCTGCTTATTATAGAACACTAAAAACATGGAACAAAAACAGACTTCCTAATCCTTACGAAGCTGATGCAATCAATCTAGACGATGATGAAAATACAGGTACACCTAAAGTCAGTCGTCCTTGGACATAAACACTTCCCTTTTTAATAAATACGTATATAACTAATTAGGAGCGATAACGTTATGTATGAATATAGAGCCACGATCGTTAAGATTGTAGATGGCGACACTGTTGATGTAGATATTGATCTAGGTTTTGGTGTTGTTTTAAAAGATGAAAGGGTACGTGTTATGGGAATTGATACACCAGAAAGTCGTACAAGAGATAAGGTAGAAAAGAAGTTTGGACTTGCTGCAAAGGCAAGACTAAAAGAACTTCTAGGTAAGACAACTGTTTTGAAAACTCAGATTAATAGAAACGGTGAGGACATGAAAGGCAAGTTCGGTCGTATCTTAGGTGACTTTTCTACAGAAGACGGACGCATGATCACTGACATCATGGTAGAAGAAGGACATGCGGTAGCATACTTCGGTGGAAGCAAAGAAGAAATTCAACTGAAGCATTTAGCCAATAGAGAAAAATTACTCCGAGAAGGGGTAGTTGTTTTATAAGGAGAAAGAAAAATGTTTAGATTAATTGCACTGTTATCACTAGCTATAGGTTTATGGGTTGCTCCGGCAACTGCAACTGGCGGAGTAATAGGAGCTCTTAATACTAACACGACCGAAGAGCCAGCACCAGAACCAAGACCAACACCAGGCCTACCAATGCCACCACAAGGACAATATCAAAGTTTACCTATAATGATTGACTGCGGCCGCTATGAAGATGTAATAAGCATCATCCTTAAAGCAGGCGAGCAACCTTTCGCAGCAGGTAAGATATTATTTAAAATTCCAGATGGTAGAGCAATAGAAGCAATATTAGAAATGTGGGCTAATCCGGAAACAAGAACTTTTACAAGCGTTCTTAAAGTAAATGCTGAATATGCTTGTTTAGTATTTCCAGGAAAAGATTTTATGGGTGCACCACAACAGGGATTAACATTATAAATAAAAACGTAGGAGCGAAATATGTTGTCAGGAAAGTTAAAGAAGGGAATAGCAGAACTTACATTCAATCAAAAGAGTTTATTATTTGCTGAGCTATCAGCAATTGCATACTTAAATCCAAAAGATGCAACAGCACAAGCAAAAGAGCTAGGCTTTACAACAGTAGAGTTTTATGATATCGACGGTGCTCAGGCTTATCGCTTTATGAATAAAAACGATATGGTTATTGCATGTCGTGGAACACAGCCAACAGAATACAACGATATTAAAGCAGACTTAAACGCTCTTCCTATTATTTCTGAAACAGTTTCTAGAGTACACAGAGGATTCAAAACAGAAGTAGACGAGCTTTGGCCGCATGTTAAAGAGGACATGGACCGTAAAGTTAATCTAAAGAAACAACATTGGTTCTGTGGACATTCATTAGGTGCTGCAATGGCAACTATAATGGCTTCAAGATGTAAGCATAGTCCAGAGCTAAGTGATCCTGTAGAACTTTATACATTTGGTTCACCACGTGTTGGTTGGACAGGATACTGTGATAGTTTAAACGTTGAGCATCATAGATTTGTAAACAATAACGACATTGTTACTACAGTACCACTATCAATAATGGGTTTCAAACATCATGGAAACTGCCATTACTTTAACTCATGGGGTAATCTACGTAAACTTTCTTTCTGGCAAAGAACAAAAGATAAGTTACGTGGTATGTGGAGAGGTTTAAAAGCATTTAAGATTGATAACTTCTCGGATCACTCTATGGCAGAGTATATTGCACATTGTGATAAATTAGTAAAAGGAATGGAAACACCGCAAGTATAAAGGAAATGCATGGCCTTCTTAGTCCATAACTTACCGCCGCAAGAAGTATTTGTTAAGAAAGAATACTTATATGATCTACAAAAAGGTCATGGAGAACTTACGCCCGGCGTATGGATTAGTATTAGAAGTATCATGGGCAAGGCTTTATACTTTGAAACACTGCTAACAGAGTACGGTGCATTATACGACAAACTTCCTATCTCAGCATTTGTATGGAAAGAAGATTATGATAAAGATAATCAGCTTGACCTTGATACATTACAGATATGGGACTGTTTTGATTACGACATTACACTAATTAAAAAGCCTATGCTATCTAACTGCGAGTTCTTTGGCAAAGATAAGAAAATGCACACAGGCGATTACATGTTTACACTTGATACATGTCATGCACAGCACTCAACACTTGATATTAATTTTAGCGAACACGACCCTGAACACAAAACGTTTAACGTTATTAAATTAGACAATGGGCAGTTCGCAGCACAACCAAACAACAGAACTATATTTACAGATCAAAGCCTAGTCCACCCGGAGCGTAAAATGCCAGACTTCAAAGTGTGTACACAAAACTACACAGTTGAGAACACACCTAAATGGTCAGTAGGACATACTGACGAATGGCAATACAAAACGAAAGACGAAGAGAGTTGACAGACGTAGACATAAAAGAAGCATACCGAGTGTTCTGGATGGTCAAAGGCCATATAAACACATCTCCTGAAACAGCACTAAGTTCTTACAATAGTTACTTTAAACGCCTTTGGAAAGACGGAAGTAATGGTGCTCCTCTTTACGATTATGAACAAGGTTTTGAAGAAGCATATCAACTAAAATTTAATGGTTGACAATACTGCTCAAAGATTGTATAATAAAGAAGTAATAAGGCAAAAGGAGTTATATGAAATTGCGAGATAATAAAGTAATCTTAGTAGATGCAGACGGTGTCTTACTCGATTGGGAATGGGCATTTAATGTATGGATGGGCGAACAAGGTTTCGAAAGAATTGAAGGGTCGCAGTTCATTTATGATATAGGTGAGCGTTACGGAATACCAAAAGAACAATCAAAGAAACTTGTTAACATATTTAATAACAGTGCATGGATTGGATTTCTTCCAGGACTTAGAGATGCACAGTTTTATGTTAAGAAACTACACGAAGAATATGGATTTACATTCCATTTAATTACTTCACTATCCTTAGATAAAAATGCACAGAAACTAAGAACAATGAATGTAGATAAGTTGTTTGGTACAACAGCATTTACAAAATATGTATACTTAGGAACTGGTGCAGACAAAGACGATGCACTTAGAAAGTATAAAGGTACAGGACTATATTGGGTTGAAGATAAACCTAAGAACTGTGAAGCAGGACTTGAACAAGGACTTAAACCTTTATTGGTCGAACACGGTCATAACATGGATTACAAGCATGAAGGTGTTACTACAGTTAAGAACTGGAGACACATACACGATTTAGTAACTCATCCATAAGTACGTAGTAATATAACTATATTCTTATAAGGCCCCACAAAAACATCATTATCTATAAATAATATTAAGCACTTGACAATTAGTACGTCAAGTGTTATTATGTTAATACATTGTGTGATTAATAACCGCCGATAAGGCAGGAGGCATACAATGAGTAAACTTCTCGTAAACATAAGGTACTTCATTGCGCCATTGTTAATACTTGTTACACTCGTCGGAGTGTTAGCAGGTGGAGCATGGGCATGGACAGGTGTAGGCTTATTGGGAGTAGGCATTATACTTGACACTCTTATCAATGTTCAAACTCGTGGAGCAGTTGATGAGAACGGAGAGACCTTGGGAATCCCCTGGTTACAGAATACAGTAATGTATTTGATGTTACCAGTCTTTGTTGCACTTCAGTTGGCACTAGCATATCAGATCTATAATGGTATGGCAGGTGCAGAACTTTTAGGTGCTACACTATCAACAGGTATATTTGCAGGCATAGGCATAATCTATGGGCATGAACTATCTCACACCAAAGGCATTGCATTTGTAATAAGCCGTTGGATGATGGGACTATCAGGTTCAGCACATTTCTGTTATGCTCATGTGTACAATCATCACTTGGAATTAGCAAGTGAAGATGATCCTGCAACTGCACCTCGTGGACGTGATCTATATTCACACTTTATCAAATCACACTTAGGACAATCTAAGTTCTTGTTTGAAATGGAGAGAGGTAGATTGAAACGTTTAGGTAAACCTTTCTTATCCGTAAGTAATAGATGGATAAGAGGTTACATGATGAGTGTACCTACACTTGCATTGTTCTTCTTTGCAGGTGGTTGGTTAGGTGTCGCATGTGTCGGGCTTGTTTGGTTAATATCAAACTTCGAACTTGAAGCACTTAACTATCTAGAACACTATGGTTTAATTCGTGTCAAAAGCGAACCAATAGACTATAGACATTCCTGGGATAACTCAACATTATTCACAAGCTGGTTCTTCATAGAGATTGGTCGCCAGGCTGATCATCATGACAGAGGTGAGACTCACTTCTGGGAACTAGATGAAGTAGGTGCACCTAACACAGGTGTAGGTTACTTTACACTCTTTGCGTTAGCATTGATACCTCCTGTGTTTAATAGCTTTATGAAAAAGCATTTAGACAATTGGGATAAAAACTTTGCAACCGAAGCAGAAAGAGAAATAGCAAAAACATTTGCGTAATCTTTGGGGGTGTCGGCAACGGCACCCTTTTTTCTTGACAAGACTTTCTTTTGATGTTACATTATAAATAATGATGGAACAATTAAGTTCTTGGCAGGCAACGTTGAGCCTGCTCTTACTATGTGAGCGCCGTGGTAAAAGCGGCAAGCAGAGGAGATAATAAATGGACGCACTCACCCTATGGATGGGGATAGGATTCTTATTCGCAGCCTATTCAGTAATAGCAAATGATTCAGTACAGACTTTAGGTACATGGATTGCATCAAATAACGATAAATTTAACTGGAAAACTATGTGGGGAGCGGCAAGTGTAGTCTTGCTATACACCCTATGGTATGGTTGGTACATGAACGGTGGAGACATCAGCTATGGACGACTTAATAAAATACCATTCCAAGAGATACAATGGTATCATGCGGCAGCACCAGGATTACTATTAATACTTACACGGATAGGAGTACCAGTTAGTACTTCTTTTTTAGTATTAAGTGCCTTTGCAAGTACGTTTGTACTAGAAAAGATGCTTATGAAAAGCATGATGGGGTATGCTGTGGCGGCTGTGGCAGCATATGTTATTTGGATAGGAGTTACTAAACTCTTAGACGAAGCAAAGCCTGTCAAAGAAGAACACAAGAATCGTTGGCGCATAGCACAATGGTTCACAACAGGCTTCTTATGGTTCACTTGGCTAAGTCATGACATGGCGAACATTGCAGTGTTCCTACCTAGAGAGATACCTTGGGACTTAATGGTGCTAGTCAGTGCAGTGTTTGTAATAGGACTAGGATACATGTTCCGTGAAGGCGGAGGTAAGATACAAAACATTGTAATTGAAAAGCACAACACAAGATATGTTCGTAGTGCTACAATTATTGATGCAGTATATTGGTTGTGCTTATGGTTCTTCAAAGAGCTCAATGATATACCTATGTCAACAACATGGGTATTCGTAGGATTGTTATGTGGACGTGAACTTGCTATGGCAACTATGACAGGCAAAGAAAAGTTCAAGACAGTGTTTCCTCTTGTAACCAAAGACTTCTTTAAGATGATGATAGGCTTAGGTGCATCAGTTGGAGTAGTGTTGATGATACATTATGTAATTGTACCGAATGGATATTGATGGAAGAAACAATAATATATGTAAGCAGTAAGCAGGTATCATGTACTGGAGAAGAAGATGATCATCCTAAAGTATATTATAATATACCAGATGGTGGAGAAGCAGTATGTGGATATTGCAATATTAAATTTAGATTAAAAGAAGACCAAATAGATATTAATGGAAAACAATAATCAAATAAAAGAGTTTTACCCATACACTTGGGTAAAACCTAAATACCAACAATCAGCACAAGACTGCTTCAATGAGATAGATTCGTATCTTAGTTTTCATCCTCCTAAACGTATATTAGATATCGGTTGCGGCTATGCATATGTTAGTGAGCAGTTTCAAAAGAAGTACGGAACCGAACTATGGTTGCTCGAAGGAGACTTTCAAACTACCATTGACAGACCACGAAAAGCAACATGGGGTGAAGTAGGAGACTTTAAGTTTTATCTGCCAGTTGCAGACTTAAAAGAATATTGGGATTCTCGTGGAATCAAATATAACTTTGTTGATGCTAACAATATAAACATACCCGAAGGTATGACATTTGATCTAGTTAGTAGTTGGCTAAGTTGTGGATTTCACTATCCTGCTAAGACTTATAAGAGTTTGGTAGAAAAACATACAACCAGTGATAGTAAAGTTATCTTTGATTTTAGAACAAAGACACTACTTAATCAACAAAGCCAAGACGTAGAAGTTATCCACAACTTCAACCCAAGTGGAGGAAAAAGATCACGAGTTCACTTTAATTTTTCTTGATCTTTGAGAAAATACATGTTATTATATAAGTACAACATCACACCAAGAAAGGACTACATTTGAAAATGAAAATTATCTCAGGAAACGCTAACAAGCCATTAGCACAAGAGATTGCAGAACAATGTTTTGCTACCCTCGTCCCCGCAAATATTTCAACTTTCGCAGACGGAGAATCAAACGTAGAGTTTTTAGAAAACGTTAGAGGCGAAGATGTTTTTATTATTCAAAGCACAAGCACACCAGTAAATGATAGTCTTATGGAACTAATGGTTATGATTGATGCGGCACGTAGATCAAGTGCTAGTCGTATTACAGCAGTTATTCCATACTATGGTTATGCTAGGCAAGATCGTAAGAGCGCAAGTCGTACTCCTATTACTGCTAAGTTAGTTGCTAACCTAATTACAACATCTGGTGCAGACAGAATACTTACAATGGATTTACATGCAGGACAGATACAAGGTTTCTTTGACATCCCAGTGGATGATTTAACAAGCCGTGTAGTATTTGCTAAAGACATTAAACGCACAATAGGTATTATTGACGACCCTGAAGTTAATCAACAAGGAACAGTATTTGTATCACCAGACGCAGGTGGTGCAGTTAGAGCTCGTAAGTTTGCAGACATGTTTACAGGCGACATTGCTATTGTAGATAAAATGAGACCCGAAGCAGGTAAGTCAGAAGTGATGAATATCATTGGCGATGTTAAAAATAAACATGCTATCCTAGTAGATGATATTGTTGACAGTGGCGGAACATTATGTAAGGCAGCACAAGCAATTATGAAAGCTGGTGCATTGAGTGTTAGAGCATATATTACTCATGGTGTACTATCAGAAGATGCATGTCAAAAAGTTGAGAAGAGTGTACTCGATGAATTAGTTGTTACTAATACTATTGTAAATCGTTGCCCTAA
>JGI24003J15210_10001454_pt1 | contig 10384 bp, 20 predicted proteins | sample LinPmetageLP28_FD_15210 | JGI IMG/M metagenome (IMG submission 15210)
AAGTTAATAAGTGAGATTAAGGCTATGCCAGTTGGCGAGGTTAATCTATGTTACGCTGGTGGTCTGGCATTGAACTGTATCGCCAACAGAGAGATTATTAAGAACACACAATTTGAAAATTTACATGTGCCACCATTCCCTAACGATACGGGACTGGCGATAGGGGCCGCACTATATGTCTGGCACCATGTGTTAGATAATTCAAAGACAACAGAATACTTTAGTCCATACACAGGACCAGATTATAAGGTAGGCACACCAGATGTACAGAGGGTGGGTGAGTTGATACGAAAATGGAAGATAGTGGCATACTTCGAGGGACGTAGTGAGAGTGGTCCAAGGGCACTAGGACATAGGAGTATATTCGCTAACCCAAATATGCCAGATTTGAGAAAGATATTGAACGAACAGGTAAAACATAGGGAGTGGTATAGACCATATGCCCCTATCGTCCCTGAGGAATATGCGGACGATTGTTTCGTGGATTATAACAAGTGGTCACCATATATGCAGACGAGTGCCATAATAAAACCAACATTCAGAGGACACCTCGCAGGTGTTAATCATGTTGACAATACGACAAGACCACAGATACTAAAGAAAGAACATAACCCGACACTATATAATATAATACTGGCGAGTGGGTTACCCGCTATATTGAATACGAGTTTTAACTATCAGGAACCTATTGTAGAGACACCTGAACAAGCGATGGCAACGGCAGAGAAAATGCCTATTGACGCATTAGTAATTGGAGAAAAAATATATGAATACAAGTGAGAAGATTGACCACGTAGTAGATTGGATAAAAGACTATGCTTCAAAACACCATTTTGATACATTAGTCGTGGGTATATCTGGTGGTATAGATTCCGCGGTAACATCAACTCTATGTGCCATGACTGGACTAAGAACAATGCCTATCATTATGTCTATCCGTAATAAAGACATACTGGCATTAGAACACACGTGGTGGTTAGATGAGAAGTTTAATAACGTAAGTCGCAGAGTAATTAACCTAGAAAAGATATTCACAGAGTTTGAACATGGCAGTAAATATATAGGGGCAGATAGTGAGTTGGCATTTGCGAACTCCCGCAGTAGATTAAGAATGATGATGTTATATCAGATAGCACAATCTAATAATGGATTAGTTGTAGGCACAGGTAACAAGTGTGAGGACTTTGGTGTGGGTTTCTACACGAAGTATGGAGATGGTGGTGTAGATATATCACCTATCGCAGACCTATATAAGAGTGAAGTCTACCACATGGCGGAACATTTAGATATCATTAAGAAGATTATGGATGCCGCACCAACTGATGGTCTATGGGAAGATGGTAGAACAGACGAACAACAACTAGGTTATAGTTATGATGATTTGGAGAGGGCTATGAAGGCAGATTTGTCTGGTGAGATAGTCGAGGATCCTAATCTTATAAATGTTATAGAGAAGTTTAGAACAATGAGGGGCAGAAACAAACATAAGATGTCTATGCCACCCGTATGTAGTATGGAGAAGAAATAATGGAATATAGAAGATTAAACGTAAGTTTTATTGGACTTGGTAAGTTAGGTAAGATTGCGGCAGAAACATTGGCAGAGGAACATAATGTCTATGGGTATGATATAAACCCAGAAGCGGGCAAGTATATGGAGAATGATGTCCAGAGATGTGTCTCACTAGAGGAATGTGTAAAGGGTAGCGAAAACTGTCCCAGTGGTAGAGATGTTATATTGATTGCGGTACAGACACCACATCACCCAGACTATGATGGCAGAGAACCAACAAGTCACCTAGAACCAAAAGATTTTGACTATGAACATATCATCAACGTTGTAAAAGATGTAAATGAATTGGCAGACCCAGATACTACTATCGCGGTAATATCAACTATGTTACCTGGTACGGTGAGAAGATACATCGCACCATTAGTGACAAGATGTAAGTTTGTTTATAACCCATATCTTATCGCACAGGGTACCGTGGCAGATGATATGAGAAATCCAGAGATGATAATGATTGGTACGGCTAATGGTGATGAACATGAAGACGTTAAAATGTTATATGACCTGTATGACCCATTAGTAAAAGATGGCACACGATACGAGATTGGCACATGGGAAGAGATGGAGGCAACAAAAGTCTTCTATAATACTTTCATTAGTGCTAAGTTAGGTATAGTCAACATGATACAAGATGTGGCTATGAAGATAGGACACATGGACGTTGATGTCGTCACAGACGCATTGAAGAATAGTGATAAACGTATCATGGGACCAAACTACATGAAGGCAGGATTTGGTGATGGTGGTGGTTGTCACCCAAGAGACAATATCGCCCTACGAGTGTTGAACAAGAGATACCATATGGGGTATGATTTATTTGACGCTATAATGAAGGCGAGAGAAGAACAGGCGAACAACATGGCACAGTATTGTCTAAACTACGATATGGACGTGGTCATACTTGGCAAGTCATTCAAACCAGGACTGAAAGATGATCCATCAGGTAGTCCATCTATGTTAGTGGGTTGGTACATACAAGCCGCAGATGCTAGTAAGAACGTCTATTACGATAAGGCACCAGATGAAGGGGCATATACCTATCTGATACATGATAAGGCATTAATGCCAGAACGTTTCAATCCAGGTAGTTGTATCATAGATCCATACAGGGAACTGAAACATTCTGACCAGACGAAACATTGTGTGATAAAATATTATGGTAACAGTAGACCAGTGATAGATGGTATTCAATCAAGGTTTCCAATACCAATGCCAGAAGGATTTTAAATGAACACACTATACGTCCTTGTTATCACCCTGTGGGGTCTAACCGCAGAGGGCACTTGGGTAGGTGTAGGTAATCAACTGGTGTTGAACGAGCCAATGGAGAAACACGAGTGTGAGGAGCATATGTTAAGATGGTCTTGGCATGAGAGTAACGAGTATTATAATTTTACCATGAGTTGCGAGGAAGTGTGAAGTATCTATTTGGATTTCCATACTACGTCTATACGATAGATCCAAAGAGTTACGACAAACAAAAGATAGACGCTGACATACTCAACAACTATTATATCAATCCCGTGAGGAATAAGTGGGATAGTAAGTCCTATATGGATTCTAACCTACACCACAGTAATAGTGATAGAGATAATCCACACTTCAGGGAGATAAACTATACGAAGTTGATGAGGCAGTATAAGATGTTATTCACATCTTTTCTAAACGACCTAGATATGCCAGATGCACAGGCAGACTTTACCATCACTAACTATACAGCGATGAAGAATGGTCAGTATATGAGGAAACATAATCACATAGGAGATTGTGATTTTACCTGTGTTCATTATTTTAGATACAACCCAGAGGAACACCCATCGACAACATTCTATAACCCAAACAATGGTGCGAACTCAATACGTTATCTAAGACCCAATCACTATAACAAGTTGAACATAACAAAACCAGAACATAGTTTTAGGCTACCATTCTTCCAACTACCCGCAGTAGAAGACGAGATACACATAATGCCAAGTGAAGTAGAACATGAGGTGCCCCCATTCGTTTCTGATGAGTTAAGGGTCACAATCGTTGTAAACCTTAGTATTAAGTGAAAAAACAACGTCATATTTACACGAGGCCGAACGGAAAGGGATACGGTAGTATGATTATACCCAGTGGATTTACGGATTTGTTAAACTTTTGTGAAACAAATATTTCAATGACTATATAATAATTCAAACAGGAGGCTTTATGTCTAAAGCATACTTTCAACAACTTTTAAAAAAGGTAATCAAAATGGAACTAGGTAATCCAGTAATAACAGCATTGGTAGGACTTGTTATATTCTATATAGGTCTAAAGATGTTTTCAGGTGGTATGAAATCTATGGGTAATTTGGAACACCTATCTTACTTCACAAATAATATAGTTTTCATGTTCTTTGGTGGTATTGTTATGACTTTGTTGTGGCAATCTTCATCATTATCAACAACGGCAATTATTGCCTTGGTCGCTTCTGGTGCCATACCATTACCTGCGGCTATAGCCTGTGTCCTGGGTGCCAATCTAGGAACGACAGGAACGATATGGTTGGCAGGGGTATTAGTATCTGATGGTATGCCAAAAGGTGATACACTACGAATTGCTATTGCCCATACAGGGGTCAATCTATTCATGGCCGCTACATTATTGCCATGGGTTGGGGCAATTGCTAAATTTTTGACCAGAATTACATAGAACATTACAAGAACAAATGGGGTGTTGCGAAAATACAACACTCCTAATCTAATAAGTTGTTGAAAAACAACACTTTTAATTTCACTTTTTTTTAATTTTTTTGTTGACTTTCATGGTATTTCCGTGTATAACTGTATGTATTATGAAAAACAAAAAACAAATTATATTATTTTATATAACTTTCGCCTTGATTATCTGGTTTGGATTTTACCAGTGGAATGAACAACTTGCTTTAGGGGCTGTCTAATGATTGAATTTTTTACTGTTATGATGGTACTAACTCTTATTGCTTTAGTTGTAGGATTATGGTTCGCTATAGTTCTTGGTACTCTTAGACTTGCGTGGAGATACGCTCCACAATTAATCTTTATCGCAATATTATTTGTGATTGCTTTTCAGGTGGTTGCCTAATGTTTACTTCATTTGTTATACTGATGATTGTCCTAATACTTTTCATCTTCTTACTAACGAGGTTCTTCTAATGTTTCATGTAGTTTATTCCAGACACCTACACGATAGAGAAAAAAGTTATGGTTCTTTCGAGTCCAGATGGACAATATTGAGAAACGTGCCATACTCTAAGATTGGTGATTATACGACAGAGAAATTAATTAAGATGGCGAGTAGATATGATATCAAGTACAAGGCATATATTGATACCACTTACTCACAACAAGAACAAGACCAGTGGGACAAAGACCAATGTTACCATACTGAGTGTTATGTTGTTGATGATGAGGATTACTACAAGACATATAGAGACATCTACCCGGACACTTATATACCGGGTGCGATTGACGAGAAGGAAGATTACTTCCACAACTATGGACAGATGAGTACGTTCATGTTAGAACAAGACTACGGGAGATAGATTATGAAATACAAACTTAACCAACAAACCTTAATAATAATATTGTTGTTATTATTAGTATTAAAACAATATGGAGTATTATAATGGACGAATTGAAAATGATTGAGAAGATGGACGAGTTACTGGACATGATTAACGGTAACGAAAAATCAAAAACAAAACTAATGTATGTTCAGAGGAAACTTCTGGCCATCAAACAGAATGCCCAATCCAGGGTAGATGAGACGGAGCAAGAATATGCTCCAGACCACAAGGATCCATATGAGACTTGGTTGGAGAACGAGAGAACAGAGAGGATCCTTAGTAATTTATAACGCTTGACATTTGGCAAGTTTTATGATATAATAAACAATATGGCATTAATATACACACATAACAGTTCACCTCGTAAGTATAAGAGAGTTATTAAAAGTAAGTCATACTATGAGGCAAAGAAACAACAAGACAAGTTATTGAAGTCTATGGGTATTGATCCATACAGACGATTAAGAAAACCACGAGTTACATTACCACTAGACCAAGTTGGTAAGTTACAAACATATAACGCCCCTGTGGCTCAATTGGTAGAGCAGACGATTTGTAATCGTCAGGTTGCAAGTTCAAGTCCTGCCGGGGGCACCAAACCAGTTTCTAACGTCAAGTTAGAAGTAAGTAAGAAGTTCACGGTCGCTCCTGCTTACAACAAGGGTCCATCTATGGTAGTTGGACGTAAAGATATAAAAGATATAGGAAGGTAATACATTATGGCTACTAAAAAACAAATACTTGAAAACACTTTATCTATCGAAGATATAATCAAAGAGTTTAACTCCTACAAAACTCCTGAGAGAAAGGCAAGTTTCTTATTGGAAATGTCAACACTAAATCTTCCATACAAGATTAACTGGAAGAACCTCGCAGACGCATGGTTGGGTAACAAGGCATGGCCTGAGAAGACACCACAACAAGGTGAAGATGATGAGGCATGGTGGGAGAAAGAGAAAACTGTTAATGAGAAGATATTATCAGACAACGTTGAACCTATACAAGGGCAAGACGATAAACCATTAACGAGGGAAGAAGTTGAAAGCCTTATCTAGTATATTACTGTTAACAGTATTGGGTTGTTCCAATATGGGTATGACAGATAGGACGGTACATAGCCAGATGTTTATAGACCATCTGAACAATATGCCATCTGGTAAATCTAGTTATCTCATGTGGCACAACCCACAGACTGGTAACAAGGGTGATATCAAAGTCACCAGAAGTTACATAGATAATGGTTTTAAGTGTGCGGATTATACATCGACCGTATCCATCAAAGACCAATTCCCTATCTATACCATATCAAGTTTAGATAGGTCAACTGAGTTTGGCACGGCATGTATGTTGCCAGATGGACGTTGGTTGATTACAGAAAGGGTACTATGAAGTGGATTAATCTAGCCATAATGACGGCAATATTGATTAGTATATTGTGTATCTACTCAATTACGAACACGGCAGTTGGTCATCATATCGCCACAACTCTCATGCCAAAAGAGACGGCAAGTAATTGTGTGATAGAGAAAATCTATACACCAGACAAAGAGATCCTAGTGGAAACTAAGATGATTTGTAGTGATGGTAATGTGGGTCCAAGTTACTGGTCTCTATTCGCAGAGTTTTATTATCAAGGTGTTTCCGTCCCGGAATACTGTCGATATGTGGAAGGCAAGTTTGGTTTGCCTAAGAAAGTATGTTTAAATAAAGACGGGAGTTGGAGGCAATAATGATTAAGTTTTTTCTAGGCATGTTTATATGTTACGTTCTGGTATCCATATTTGGTATGGGTGTCTTTACTGACATATGGGATGGCATGATGAATATTTTTAACAATTTTAAGGAGGTGAGTATCAATGAATAAGATATTAACTATAATAATGATTACTTTTCTTGTGGCTGCTTGTAGTAACACAACCAAAGTAACAAATGAAGGCACTACTAAAACTGGCATGATTGAAAACATACCTAGTTGGTATAGTGAGAAAGTAGGCAAGAAAGGTGTCTTTAATCAAAAAGACAAGTTCTATGTTTACGGTGTAGGTACATCAACATCACCAGACTTACAACTTGCGATGGAGAAGGCAAAGATTATTGCCAAGGCTGATATCGCTGATGTGTTACAGGGTGAGATTAATGGTAAATCTCAAACTTACATAGAAGAAGTAGGGCAAGATGGTGCCAAGACTACTGTAACGGAAACAAACAATACTATCATTAACATAATTAAGAACACTAAGGTTCAAGGTTATGAACAATGGAAGATTGAGGTTTCTATAACACCAAACAAAGAATACAGAGTTTGGATGGGGTTAATGTTGCCACTTGGTGATTACAATAAACTTAAAGACTATGTAAAGGCGGAGACCGCAATACAACTAAATAGTATATCTAAAGGTGAAGAACGATTTGAGGACCTAGAGGAAGAGATTTCCGCAGTCCCAGTTCCTAATGTAACTATAGGAGAATTACTATAAGATGTATAAAGTATTTACAAAACCCAACTGTACTTTTTGTGTGAGAGCGAAGGGACTACTTGATAGTCTCAATATCCCATACGAGACGTATCACTTGGGTTCATCAACTGAAGGTGGTGACGGAAACTATTCCGTCACACTAGACCAAATGTTTGAAATGATTGGCAAACCTGTAAGAAGTATGCCTCAGATAATGGAAGATGATAAACTCGTGGGTGGATTTACAGACCTACGAGAACACTTAATTAACGAAGGCAAGATTAATTTCGCAGGCGATAAACTATGAACGGAAAAGTATTAGCATTCCCTAGTGGAGAAGAAATCAAGGTCAATAAGATAGATACCACGCAGAAAAAGATATTAGATACACAATCTAAACAATATGCGGACTCACTTACTGACGACCTGGTCATACAGGTCATTGGTTCTCTACAGAATGAGGGCATGGATATTGGAAAGTCTAATGGTGATAAAACATTTTTAGATGTTGGCATATTCCTAGAGGCATTCCGTGGCATGGTCTATAGAGAGTTAGATATTTCACACCCATTCCATGACGTAACAAATAACTTGATGTACGTTGAGAAGATGGGTAAGAAAAAATACTCCGTTGCCAACTATTCAGGCACGGAGATAAATTCTACCACAACTGAACTAACAGATAATGACGTTGAATTTGAAAGCGAGATTGACCTAGATGATACTGATTGATTATTCACAGATAGCGATTGCTAACTTAGTTATTGCCCTAAAACAAGAGGGTAACTTACCAACACCAGAGATGGCACGATACATGATACTGAATAGTATCCGTGGTTATGTCCATCAACACAAAGAAGAATATGGACCAGAAGTTGTTATTGCTGTCGATGGCAAACACCCATGGAGACGAGATATCTTCCCGGCATACAAAGCCAAACGTAGGGAACGTAGAGAAGGTGATGACCATAGTAACACAGATTTAATCTATGAATATATGGACATCATTCGTAGAGAGATAGAAGAAAACTTCCCATACAAGACCATCAAGTTAGATGGTGTAGAGGCAGATGATATCATCGCCGTTTGTGTGAAGAAGAACGTTGATGGTAAATCCATAATCATTAGTTCAGACAAGGACTTTCAACAACTACAGAAATACCCTAACGTAACACAATACTCACCAGTATTGAAAAAGTTTTACGAGACAGATAGTCCACAGGAGTATATCTACGAACATATACTACGAGGTGACGCAGGTGATGGCATACCAAACTATCTATCACCAGATGATACCTTTATCAATGGTATAAAATCTAAACCTATAATGAAGAAGAAACTTGTTGGTTGGATTGATACGTTGATGAGAGGTGATGACCCAAAAGAATTTTGTAATGAATACCATCTTAGAAACTTCCAACGTAATCAGAGACTTATAGACTTTGATTTCATACCAGAAGAAATCCAAGATGATATATATAAACAGTATGAAGAAAAAGAACCAAAGGGCAAAAACGCAATATTGCCCTATTTAATTAAGAATGATTTACAATCATTGATTGGAAAGATAGAGGAGTTTTAAGATGGCTGATAATTATAACCTTTCGTACCACGAGATACTTACCAAGGTAAACAATAAGAAAGATAAACCAGGTAAGATTGAGATACTACGAAGATATGATACAAATGAATTAAGAATGTTTTTGAAGGGCGCTTTCGACCCTAAGTGTGAGTGGTTAATGCCTGAGGGTAAACCACCATATAAACCAAACGAGGCACCACTGGGTACTGAACACACATGGTTGAAACAAGAAGTTAAGAGAATGTTTCACTTCCTAAAAGGTGGTAACCCACAACTGTCCCAGATGAAAAGGGATAACATGTTTATCCAGATGTTAGAGGGATTATCTAGTGAAGAGGCAGCGTTATTAGTCCAGGCAAAGGATAGTGAGTTAAATAAACATTATAAGGGTCTTACAGCCAACTTAATCAAAGAGGCATTCAATTGGGACGATAACTTTATGCGAATAAATAAGTAAGTTGTTGAAAAACAACACTTTTAATTTCAATTTAATTGTCGATTTATGTTGACAAATCGCTTGTTTTGGTATATATTAGTACCATAATAACAAGAAAGATTACATTATGAGACTTGAAAAATTTGAAATTATGAAAAGAATTAAAAACATCGCTGACCAGACTAACGATGGTGATGTGAATACTGACTTAGAGAAATTACTATCGATACTAAAAGACGCTGACCACATTGATGTTGGATTTATACCATCATGTTATGAAGGTCATAAACTAAGAAGTCACGTTATGGTTGACAGAGGCGACTTTAAATCATTAGTACATGAAAGTGAGGCTCTATAATGTCAAAGATTAAAAACTTTTTATTTGATGAGGCAGAAAAAGCCTTAGATGTTTGTTTAAATAAACTTAAAACTGAACCAGTAAGTGACGTTTTAACTTATGCCAAATCATTACATGTTGATTGGAGTTTTGCTGGATTCACGGCAGACTACGATAACCAAGATGATTGTTGGGCAGAATTTGAGTCCTATCTTTGGGCGAATAAATAGTAGGAGGTTTATATGAGATTTTTTTCAATTACTTTTGTCATCGCAGGGTTGATTGCCTTCGCGGTTGCCAACGACCAGTTCAATAAACATAGATGTACGGACGATGGCTGTAAAGATTTTTATGACGGTAAAGTTGATAACACACCCGCACCAATCGTAAAGATTGAACCAATTAATTACATAATAAACACAACAGGTGG
>JGI24003J15210_10001460_pt1 | contig 10360 bp, 8 predicted proteins | sample LinPmetageLP28_FD_15210 | JGI IMG/M metagenome (IMG submission 15210)
CAGGTACTGACTTAAACATAACACCACTAGGTGGACAACAAATCGTACTAGATGGTACAATCGTTATTGATGCAGGTGTAGTTACAGGCGCAACAAGTATTACGTCAACTGCATTTGTTGGTAACTTAACAGGTACAGCAACAGCGGCACAGTATTCTGACGTTGCGGAAAGATTCGCATCTGACTCAGCATACGCACCAGGAACAGTTGTTGCATTAGGTGGCGCAGAAGAGATCACACAGGTTAATGAAGAAGGATCAGACGAAGTGTTTGGTGTTATTTCTAGCTTGGATCAAGCGGCATTCAAAATGAACGGCGGAGCAGGTAACGATGACACTCACCCATACATCGCAATGACGGGTAGAGTAGATGTTAAAGTTATCGGTTCAGTGAACAAAGGTGATAGACTTATATCTGCATCAGTTCCAGGTTACGCTAAAGCGGCTACAAAAGCAGAATGCACAGCATTCAACGTTATTGGTAGAGCTTTAACTGGTAAAACAGAAGCGGGACAAGGTTCAGTACTAGCGGCAGTAAGAGTTAGTCACTAATAAATAAAATTACTTTTTAATAGAATTAAAGGGCGGCTTTGGTCGCCCTTTTTTTGTGGCGGTATAAATACTGTTACTGCTGTCAGCCGGCAATGATATCGAGGCTGTGTGTGGCATATGCTACACTAACATTATTATAGAGAGGTACCTAATATGGCCATAGGTCGTATATCAGGGTCGGTACTAAAGTCCAATCTGACTAGGAATGGAACTGACCTTGCATTTGAAACTAACTTGTTATACTTGGATGTAACAAACTCACGAGTGGGAATTGGTACTTCAGAACCTTCAACAGCATTACACGTAAACGGAACAATCACAACAGGAACTATTGCTAACAGCGCCACAGATTTAACAATTAATTCTAGTGGTGATGTTATAATGAAACTTACCGGTGAGCAACTTAAACTCAATGATGGTACTAGTGATATTGGTCAATTCGATTTAACTTCAAATAATTTTACTGTTGAGGTCTTAGGTAATGACAAAGATATGTTCTTCAAAGGTTGGACTGGTGCATCACAATTTACAGCATTGACACTAGACATGAGTGCGTCGGGCGCCGCGACATTCAATAGCACGATTGCCACAACAGGAGTTACAATCGACAACACGTCTACAGGTGATTCATTGTTGATCACAACAACTGAAGACTCAAGCACAGCAGGCCCAGTTATTTCATTAAAAAGAAACAGTTCTAGTCCAGCAGATGCAGACTACCTTGGACAGATCAAATTCAAAGGTGAAAACGATGCTGACCAAGAAGTAAACTATGCAAAGATCACAGGAAAAATACTAGATGCATCAGATGGAACAGAAGACGGTATACTAGAATTTGCACACATCAAAGCAGGATCACAAAACATTTCAGCAAGATTTAGATCTGACTCACTACAACTTTTAAACGGAACTTCACTTACAGTAGCAGGCGACACAACACTTACAGGATCATTAACATTCTCTGGACTATCACTGCCAACAGCGGATGGAAACAATGGACAGGTATTACAAACTGATGGAAATGGTACAATTACTTTTGCAGAATCAGGCGGAGGTGGTGGTGGAAATAACACAGCAGTTCAGCAGACAAATTATTACAAACTAGGTACAACAACAAAAGTCATTGACGAGTTTGATTTAACAGAATACAGGGGTGCAGTGTATGATATCTCCTTGGACGATCACGATAATTCATTGGTGGGTCACATAAAAATTTCTTTATTACACGATGGTTCAACACCGTATATTTCAACTTACGATGTCAACGAAGACAGCACAAATATTTGTATTTTTACAACTGCAATATCAGGAACCAAACTACAATTAAAAGCAAACACAAACGGATCAACCAACACAGATCTAAGATTAAGAAGAGTTGCACTAGGTGATCACCACGAAACTGTTGCAAACACAAACTCAAAAATAATAGCAACATCAACAGCAATTGGTTCGTCTACAACAACATTAGATCAATTTACAAAAACAGATATACAAAGTGCAAAATATGTTGTGTTGTTTAAAGACTCAACACAAAACGAATATCAAATGAACGAAGTTAGCATGGTACACGATGGTACTAATGTGTTCTTTAACTTCTATGGTGGAGTATCATCAAGAGCAGACTTTCCATTTACACTATCAGCGGCCATTTCTGGAGCAACTGTAACAGTTTCTGCTATCAGCACAGGTGGAACAACTGCCACAGCGATACTGTATAGATTGGATCTAGGTGCTAAAACAAAGTTTGGAAACTTTGACGACACAGAATTTAAGAAAATACATGATCAAGACTCAACAGTTGCAACAATTGACGAGTTTGATGTGTTCAAATATGACACAGCAAGGTACTTTATTTCAATTGCCAACGCAGGAGATACAGAATATCAAAACTCTGAGATAGTGCTAACAACCAACAGTGCTAAAACAGGTGCAACCATAAGTGAAAGTATTGTGAGAACAGGCACAACCACACTGGCAACATTCACAGCAGACGTATCATCAGGCAAGGCAAGACTGAGAATGGCAGGAACATCAGCAAACAATGTGGTGTACGTTGCAAGAACGGCAGTGGAAAAAGAACTAATACATTATGCTTCTGATCATACCAGCAATAATGTGTTTATTAAAGCAAACAACTTACTAGTTGATGATGAAAAAACTGAATTTAAAGTAAATGAAGTAAAACAATTTTCAAATGTAGGGTTTGTAAGCAGACAATATGTCCTATCAGGTACTACAACAAACAACACAGAGACAGAAATATTTGTTGGTGGTGTAACTGATTCACGTATACCAGTTGCTACCAACAGTACCATGAACTACACCCTAGATATTACAGCAAGACGTACGGACGCAGACGGTTACTCAGCAGGTTATCAACTTAAAGGTGTCGTTGACAACAACTCAGGCACAGTAGCCGACGTGGGTGATGTATACGAAATTATTATTGCTGAAGATGATTCAGATTTAACTATTGATGCAACAGCGGACAACACCAACAAAGCATTGAAGGTAACAGTAACAGGACAAACAAGTCATACGTATAAATGGATTTGTGTTGTAAAAACATATGAGGTTATAGAATAATGCCACGAACTAGAGGGTTCCAATGGAACAACAAAACAAAAAAATTATTCAGTAGAGGTAAAGAGGTTGTTGACCGTTCTGCGGACAACTTGGTTAATACGGTTAAAACTGTTGGTTCAGCAACAGGTACAGCGGTATCACTTACTGCCGCAGGTGATGATACAAACATTGATTTAACACTAGCGGCACAAGGTACAGGTAACGTAACAGTTTCTAGTACTGGAGCCATTGTAGTACCCAAAGGTACAACTGCTCAGGCACCGACTGGTGCGGCAGGTATGTTGCGTTACAACACAACACTCGCCAGGTACGAAAGATATGATGTAAGTGCAGGTGCCTTCGTTGACATTGCCACACAGGCGGCGGCCGCGGCAGAATCCGATGACGTCTCAATCGGTGAAACACTGTCAGTAGGGACTAGCGTAAAAAATATTGATACATTTGGAACAAGTGTGTTTGATTCTGCATTTTATCTAGCAATAGCAAAAGATGAAATCAACGAAGAAATAGCGGCACAACAAGTTTCATTGGTGCACAACAACACTAGTGCATTTGTGTCAGCAGGTGGTGGAGTTAGGACAGGAAGTAATTCACACATATCATACACAGCAGACATTAACTCAGGCACAGTAAGATTAAGAGGAACTGGGTCAAGCACGGTGAACTCAGTTAAGTTTTACAAAATAGGATTAGGAGATACCACATCAGCAAGTAGTTCAGGAAACACAGCAACATTAATCAACACAGATGTCGACAGTGCTGTTGAAAACATAGACACATGGGCTCATGCAAGTTACAGAGGTGCAAAATATTATATCAGTGCAAACAACACTGGCAAAACAGAACTACAAAACATTGAGTGTATGGTCGTCCACAACGGAACTGACGCCTTTATTACAACATACAACGACGTACACACTGGTAATGATCCTTTAATAAGTTTGACCGCAGACATCAGCGGAAGCACTGTAAGACTACGTGCAACAGGAAACGAGCCAAACACAGCAGTAAAAATGTACAGGGTTCTACTGTCAGATGCACAAAGTACGGCAACAAGTACCAACACAAGGACAGTGGGTGCAACCACAGTATCAAGCAGTGCCACACAGATAGACACATTCACAACAGACGGTGCAACAGGTTGTCACTATGTTATCACTGGACACAATGCGGGTGCAAGTGATGATTCTATAGCAGAAGTTTTTGTAGTGTCAGATGGTACAGATGCTTACGTTGCCAGCACAGGAATTAGTTCTAAAGGTACAGATCAATTAACATTCACAGCATCATTATCAGGCACGACTGTGACATTGTCAGCGTCAAGCACCAGTGGAGGTTCTACAACTGTTAATGGTTACAGGGTACAGATGTTGAGAACGTCAGGTGGAGCGGCAACTGACTTGCAGGTGTTAACAAGCACAACACAAACTATATCAGGTGCGAAAACATTCTCGAATGCTGTTGTGATGATGACAAACTTGCCAACAAGTGACCCAAGCAACGCAGGACAACTGTGGAACGATAGTGGTACTTTGAAAATCAGTGCTGGCTAGACAATCAAGTCTAGTATAGTTTGCAACTTACCTTTTATACTTTTATTATTCAGTGTATTTTTAAGACCCATGTGCAAATTCTTGGGCCAACATTCAAACGCACACCAACAATATCCTGAGTGTTCTTCATTTAATTTTGGAATAAATTCTGCGTCAATGGCTATTAGATATGTGTGAAAGAAAAACTTCTGATCGTTGGAAGTGAACATCTCCAAAGGTATAACTTTCTTGAACTTGGGTAAACTGCCTGTTTCTTCTTCAATTTCACGCTTCAATCCTTCGAAGGCACTTTCTGTGAATTTACTTTTACCACCAACCAACCCCCACATGCCTTGTGTTTTTTTATCAGTCCTTTGTAAGAATAAGAAACGTTTAGTGCTTGTTGAATAGAACAATGCACCTGAACAAACTATGTTATCTTTCATAAGTTATTATAACAATTAAGGGGTAGTAGCGTCAAGGCTTGAATTGTATCCAGGACTTGCACCGCCATCTAAAACAATACTCCAATTACCTTGACTGTACACACCCTCGTACGATTTGACCCATTCCGTTCCGTTGAATCTGTACTGTATGCCTGTGTTAAGATTAGTAATATAGTGTTGTGTTGAATCTGGGTGTGATGCGTCGAACTTCTTGACCCATTTGTTAGTGTCGTATTCTATTATATCACCAACGCTGGCCACTATTGACCCCCATGCTGAACTCTGGAAACTTGCCGTCGAATCACCTATATCATTTATAATTAGATACCTGTCACCCGTGGTAGGTGTGCCTGGATCAAACGTTGCAGGATTTATAATTTTTTTGACTGTTGGACCTACCGGTGGATATGAATTGTCTGGCACAGTGTCTTGATCTATTGTGTATAACAATATTGTGTCATCCAGTGTTGAAGTTGCTATTGTTCCTATGATCTCGTTTCCGTTTGGTTGCATCAATCTTATCTGTGACGTTCCGTTTGTGACTTTGCCATACTGATCGAGTAATGTTTTCCAATTCACAGCAGGTCCAAATGTGTCAAAAGGATCTAAACTTGTAGGAGCGTTGGCACCTGTGTGGAATCCATCTCCGCCTGACTTGACACTGGTACCTGTCGTACCCAGCAGTCTCAATTGATTTCCTGTCACCAACAATCCAAAGTTGTTTGGTGTTATGTAACTTCTTGAAGTCAACTCGCCGTCTATCAACCCTTTTGCTATACCACCATCGTCGTCGTATATACTCATTATGATTTTCTGTACCACACCTAGTTTTTTGACCTTGACCGGTGGCGATAACCAAATAGGCATTGAAAAAGTCAATGTTGCAACATCTATTTCTGTGTCTGCACCCACTGGTATCGTTCTAGAACTAAAAGTTACCCCTTGTAATTCTACATAACTTAAACTGGTCCAATCAATGTAGTTGTCAGTTTTCTGTATCTCAAAGTCTGGGTTGAACAAGTAAAGTATTTGCTCCATTATCTGTAATTTTTGATCTGTGTTTGAACTCCATATGTCTGCTGATACTTCTAGTCTAAAAGGTGAAGGCATCACTTTCTCAACAGTGTAACCGGCGCCCAATTCATTTGTGTAATTTCCGTCGCTGTCAATTTTTCTTTCTTTTAAATGTTGTTTTTCGATATGATAAGGATTTTGCATTCTTTCCCTATCGTAATTTAATTCTCTGACATAACAAGCAATTCTTGGAGCATATTGTAATGCGTTTTCGCTGTTGTTCCTTATTATGTTTGCAACCTGTCTCGTGGGATCTCCATACACAACAGGTACTGCCCTCAGTGACACTGATCCATCACTGCCCTTGCCGGTCTCCACGGAGAAGTTACTCAATATCCTAATGAATTGAGTAAGAAATTTTCTAACCTGTCCTTCGTAAAAGTGTAACATTCTTAATTGTCAGCCTTTGGTTTTAATGCATCTGTTAAAGATTGTCTTTGTTTGACAGTCAATCCATTGATTGTTGATTCTGTTGCATTGTTCACAAAACTTGTTTTGTAGTTTCCTCTGGAATCATTGTTTGTTGTAGTTATTCTCACGCTGTCTTCCATTTTGACCCATCTGGCACCATCATAACGAAACAATCTGTTCGGTAGATAATCAGTTCTCAAGAAGTAATCTCCTTTGTCAACTCCTGTTGTCGGGAATGATATACCAAAGCCTGCAGGATTACCGTTGGGAGCAACACCGTCACCATCCAAGTAGAATCCATAGTGCGAACTTGCAGGTGTGTCTATCGTTGCATTGACTGTTGTAGAGCTACTGGCTCTTTGTGCCTCTGTGTTCACATTCTCAGTCCTGATGTTCCCTCTTTCGTCTATAGGTGCAACATAGTATTGTTTGTAATTGAATCCGGCTTTAGGTGCATCCTGTTCTGCTTGAGCAACAATCTGATCGTTGATTGTTTTTTCTCTGTTGTAAGTACTCATGTAATTGGCTACAGAACCTTCTGTTGTTGCGTCTCCGATTACATCTCTGAATTCTTGTGAATCTACTAGAGTCTTCATCTTCAATCTTAATAGGTGTGGCCACCAAGTCGGAGAAAATCCTTCTGCGGCTCTGTTAACATCTTCCACAACATAGTATCTTTTCAGTGCAATTGGCACACTTTCGTCCAATGAGTAATCTTCCTTCATGTGGGGGAATTCTATTACATCACCTGACATGGGTTTTCTTCCAAGTCTTTCAACTATATCATTTAGGTGTACAGTTAAAAATAATGTGTCATTCTGTAAGAACATTCCAAACTGCGATAGGTTGAAATCTTGGTCCTGTACATTGTATATTCCTCTGACAACATACACATCATCTGCATATCTTCTGTCTCTGTTCTCTAGGAACAATAGATCTTGTATAGTTGTTTCATTGATATTGCTAGTCTCACCTCCGTCATTTGGTCCGTTGTAATTAGGTTGTGTTGGAGATGCCGCTCCGTCCTTGTTTGTGTCGCCCTGATCATAGGGACCAAGGTATTTGTGAAAATGTAGGTCTGTTCCACCCACCGTAAACATCTCTTTTATGTTGCGGTCGAAGAACTTATAGTCATTGCCCTTTTCAGGCTTAAAAATGGATAATCTTGGCATATCATACATATTTATTGTATAGGCAAAGGCAATAAATATGAGTATGTCAGAACTACAAACAGGACAACAGGAAATTTTCGATTACGTTAAGAACAACCTCGGTGAGGGAATGATTGACGTTGAATTAGACCCAAAACACTATCAAACGGCACTGGAAAGAGCTCTAAATAAATTCAGACAGAGATCATCAAATGCTGTGGAAGAATCTTATGCTTTTCTTACTCTTAACAAAGACCAGAACACTTATATATTACCAGATGAGATTATAAATGTAAGAAATCTTAATAGAAGATCCGTTGGATCAAGAACAGAAGGTGGAGAAGGTGGAACATTGTTTGAACCTTTTAACCTGGCCTACACTAACACGTATCTGTTAAGAGCAGGTGCAACAGGCGGTTTGGCCACTTACTTTGCATTCGCTTCGTATCAAGAAATGATAGGAAAAATGTTTGGAAGTTTTATTCAGTTCCATTTTGATGTGGCAACGAAGAAATTAACAATAACTCAGAAACCTAGAGCCGACAACGAAACACTCCTGATGCACACTGATAACTTCAGACCAGATATAACACTGTTCAGGGATATCTATTCTAAACCGTGGATCAGAGATTACACACTTGCTGTATCAAAAATAATGCTAGGTGAAGCAAGAGGCAAGTTCAATACCATTGCAGGTCCACAAGGTGGCACAACANTGAACGGTGATGCACTNAAGNNNGAAGGTCAAGCAGAAATTGAAAGACTTGAAGCGGACATAGGAAACTATCAAGAAGGTGGCACTCCACACAGTTTTGTTATCGGTTAATTATAACCAATTTTTTTTTAAATAAACGTGTCATGACAAACTCCAATTATAAAAGTTATTCTGATCTCACAATCGACGAATTAGAAATAGTAGTGAACGATATAGAGAATATGAGTATCGCGGCCTTGAAACATAAAAAGAAAGATCTCAGAATTACCATGCTGAAAACAGTGCAAGAAGCAAAAAAAGAGATTGAAAAACGTTTAAAAAAATAGTATAATAAACCTATGTTGATAGGTGTAGTAGGTTTGATAAGTTCTGGAAAAGGCACAGTTGCGGATAGACTTGTGGAAAAACATGGCTATCAAAAAGACAGTTTTGCTAAAAGTTTGAAAGACGCTGTCGCATCAATGTTCAACTGGGACAGAAGTATGCTCGAAGGAGATACAGAGTCCAGTAGACACTGGAGAGAACAGCCAGACAAATTTTGGAGTGAGAAGTTCGGGAAACCCACCACGCCAAGATGGGTGTTACAGTTTTTCGGCACAGAAGTAATGCGTGGTCAAATGTATGACGGAATTTGGGTTGACAGTTGTATAGGTAGATACAAAGGACAAAATACAGTCATAGCAGACACAAGATTTCCCAACGAAGTAAAACAGATAAGGGAACAGGGTGGCAAAATAATACTCGTAAAAAGAGGACAAGATCCTGACTGGTTTGTTAATTACACCGAAGGCAATATAGAACCCAAGGGCATACATTCTTCTGAATATGCATGGGCAAAAGAAGAGTTTGATTTCGTCATTGAGAACAATAGCACAAAAGAAGAATTATACGCAAAAATAGACGACCTAATCGTCGGCAACAAGATCTCCCACTCTCCAGCCAAGACGACTGACCCCTTGCAACCTCTGGCAATTGGCACAAACTGTTTTTAGATTAGAAGCAGAAGTATTACGCAAATTCCCATCAATAAAATACACATCCAACTGTGTTTGATTTTGTGCTTTGAATCCGCAAAGTTCACATTTACGTTTCTTTTTGTAACCTGAACGCTGTAACGCCGTGACACCACCTATCTTCTTGTTGTGTTTTTTACGATTGCAGGCGTCACACAGGCTACGCCAATACACGGTTGCTCCCTTGCGGTAGGCATAGGCTCTTGGCTTCGATTTACATTCTTTGCACAATGGTCTGTTTTTGTACTGCATACACGTATTTAAGTCGCCTATATAGGCACCACGAAAATGGTAAGAATTGTCGTAAAAACCGTATGATTGAATAAATAGTTCTAGTATATACGTACAACTTGCAAGGAGAATACGAAAAATGGCTTTAACATCACCAGGAGTAGAAGTTAGTGTAATAAACGAAAGTTTCTATGTACCATCAGATGCGGGTACGACACCACTATTCATAATAGCATCAGCACAAGACAAGAACAACGGAGCAGGCGACGGCACAGCGGCTGGAACACAGACAGCAAACGCCAACACTGCTTATTTGATTTCTTCTCAAAGAGAATTAACAGAGACTTTTGGAGATCCAAAATTCTACACAGACGCATCAGGAAATTCATTACACGGTTATGAGTTGAACGAGTGGGGTCTACAAGCGGCTTACAGTTTCTTAGGAGTTGCCAACAGAGCATACGTAATAAGAGCTAACGTTGACACAAACGGTTTGATCGGAAGTGCATCAGCACCAACGGCTAGCCCAGCAGACGGAACATATTGGTTTGACCTTGCATCAAGCTCTTATGGTTTATTTGAATGGTCAAAAACTAATCAAGCATTTTCAACAATTACTCCAACATTGATCTCATCAACTAGTGACCTAG
>JGI24003J15210_10001461_pt1 | contig 10358 bp, 25 predicted proteins | sample LinPmetageLP28_FD_15210 | JGI IMG/M metagenome (IMG submission 15210)
GAGAGTGGCGCACCCGACTTGGGAACTCCTGGGATCACCCAAGAACACGCATTGACTGCGGTAGGTTTTTCCTCAGATGCACCAGATATTGGAACTGCCCCAGTATCGGAAGACGAGACTTTTAATACTGCAAACGTAGTAACTGGAGCGCCGACAGTCGGCAGCCCACTAATAATAGAAGCTCAAGCGCTCAACGCTACAGAAGTGACTGCCGGTCCACCTAATGTTGGCGCGGCTATCATGGCAGAAGATGAAACGTTTGCAGCGTCTAACTTGGTATCTGGCGCACCCGACTTGGGAACTCCTGGGATCACCCAAGAGCACGTGTTTAATGCTGTAAGTATCGTGGTCGGTTCACCAGATATTGGATCTGCCCCAGTATTTGAAGACGAGACATTTGTTACACCTACAATTGTAACTGGTTTCCCAACCATTGGGACACCTTCGCTCGATCAGGGTCATGCTCTGACGGCTAACGGCGTAGCTAGTGGAGCACCAGTTTGCAGTAATGCAAATATGGCTGAGCGCGAGACCTTTACCGTTTCCGACCTTGCCTCTGGTTCACCTAGTGTAACGGCTTTAAACTTAACACAAGAACACTCTCTAACTGCTAACGGAGTTGTTAGCGGCGCGCCAAGTATCGAGGCGGCAAGTGTTTCTGAGCGTGAAACATTTACAACCGCAAACGTAGCGACTGGCGCACCGATCTTGCCAGGAGTTATTGTTGGTCATATTTATAACTTTAGCGCACCAAACCTAGTATCTGGCGCACCAAATGTTAATGCGGCTAACGTTGGTGAAGATGAAACGTTTGTTATTGCGAGCCTAAGTGCAGGCACACCTAACGTTCCGACTATACCTATTTCAGTTGCGCAAGCTATCGCGTTAGACGGTGTAACTTCTGGAGCGCCGCAGATAGATAGCGTCGCATATACGCAAAATAATGCGCTCGTCGCAGCAGCCGTTACAACTGGTGCGCCAAGCATACCTAATTTCGGTCTAGGCGAACTCAATAATTTAAGCGCGGTCACTATCGTCACTGGTGCGCCGGTTGTGCCAAACATTCCATACGACCCAAGCATTCCGCGCGTCGTAAATTACTTAGCGGTAAGTCGCAGCGTCGTATCAATACCGTCACGGATCTCAAGAAACAGAGTCACAATTTCATAGGTGTAAAATGGCTTTTACTATAAAACAGAACGACACTAGCCCACAAATAGCGGCTACCTTACAAGACGGCGATGGGACGGCGATAGACCTAACCTCCGCGACAGTTAAATTTCATATGAAAAAAGTAGGAGCAGCGGCGGCTACAACCGACGCGGATGCAACGGTACTCGATGCAAATACTGGCAGCGTTAAGTACGTGTGGACCTCTACGGATACGGCTGTAGCCGGCTCTTACCTAGCAGAGTTTGAGGTGACGTATACGAACGGTGGCATCGAAACGTTTCCTAACGACCAATCAATAGCAATACTTATAACCGAGGACTTAGCGTAATGGCAGAAAAACGCACTGCGGTATCTGCGCACGACCGTATCGATAAGCTCGATATAGATATGGTTGAAGTGAAGACGATAGTGAAAATACAGCTAAAAGACCTTTATACGCGGGTAAAGCTTATTCAGAATATCATAATTGGAGCATCGGGTGCGATCATTTTAATGCTAGCTACTGTGATTAGTCGCATAGGTTAAAAAAATGGACCCGTTAACTATTTTAGCCGGTTTGTCTACTGGGATCAAAGCGGGCAAACAACTGTATTCAATGAAAAACGAAATAGTAAGTTTTTTTGACACAGTGGACGACGCAAAAGCAAAACATACGAGAAAGAAAAATTCAATATTTTCAGGGTCTTCGGAGGAAGGTCTCGCAACCTACTTAGACGCTATGGCTGCCAAGGATGCGGAGGAGAGCCTTCGAGAACTAATCGTCAATAATCGAGGGCTATCAAGCTATACTGAGCTTCAAAACATTCGTAAAGAGGTGCGCCAAGAGAGAAAAGCAGCAGAGGCGCAGAGGCAAATCGATAGGCAGAAACGTGCAGAGGCGGCGTTNACTGTAGCCGTCGTCGTGCTAGGCGGGGTTGCTCTTTTTGGGGGATTATATTTGTTCTTAGTTTATATGGGTATTCTTAAATTNTGATATGTTTGTACTTTTNTGGCTCATGCTCACTCCCGCCGGTGATTTTAAACATTTTCACGTAAGCACTCACACGACNAAGGAAGCTTGCCAGGTCGACCTTCGCCGCAGTGAAGCTTTAGTTACTACAAAAAACAGTAANGTAGTGTGCGTTAAAATTGACCTTTAATGTATGTAATGTTTCGNAAGAGAAAATACATTCTGTACGATAAAAACGGCTACATTCTGATGATTTGTAAAGACCTAAANATAATCAAACATTATGCAAGGAGAGCCAATGGTAAANNTAACGTCAAGCGTAATAGACGAGCTAAAAATACTACCACGACTAATGATGTTAGCAATCACGATAATGTGCTTCCAAGTAACTAACTGGATGATTGGTCTCGAAGACCCGACGTTAAATCAGTCTGGATTTTGCAGCGTAATCTTTGGCTGTTTTTCGGCCTGTTTTGCAGTCTGGTTAAACAAGGAAGCTAAGACAGATAGGATAACGAGCAATGCTACAGACACTAATAGGTCCGATTACTGAACTTGCCGGAGGATGGTTAAATGCCAAAACACAAGCCCAAGCCGCAACCGCGAAACTCAAGCTCACAGAAGCCGAAGCCAAAGCAAAAATCCTCGTCTCAAAAGAAACCTCGATTCAGGATTGGGAGCGCATTATGGCGCAAGGTTCTCAAAATTCTTTTAAAGACGAGTGGCTAACAATTTTGTTCTCAATCCCACTAATACTTGCATTTTGTGGCGAGTGGGGTCGCGGTGTAGTTGCAGAAGGTTTTACTGCTTTGGAGCAGATGCCGAGCTACTACCAATATACTTTAGGCGTAATTGTTAGCGCGAGTTTTGCCGTAAGATCTGCCACTAAGTTTTTTGGGAGAAAATAATGACCACTACTATAGCACTATGTTTATTAACTGCGGTTTCGATTAACACGTTAGCAAACGTTTATCGGCTTTACCTGGAGTTAAGACGATGAGTGATGCCTTAAAAGCGTTACAAATCCAGGTTGGCTGCGCGGTNGTAGACGGATCATTTGGACCGAATACCGCGCGNAAAATACAGAAACATTTTGAACTTAGCCCAGAACGGTGCGCGCATCTATTAGGTCAAATCGTACACGAGTCTGGTAACTTTAAATATACGAGAGAAAATTTAAATTACAGCGTAGATGCTATGATGAAAGTGTGGCCTAGCCGTTTTCCCACACCAGAAAGCGCAGAGCCTTACGCGCGCAATCCTTCTAAATTAGCTGGTAAGGTTTACTCTGGTCGCATGGGAAACGGAGATGATCCAAAAGAGGCCGCAAAGTGGATTGGTCGATCTTTTATCCAGTGTACTGGATATAACAACTATAAAGCATTTGCGTCAGATATGCGTCTGCCAGAGGTACTTAACGACCCTAGCTTATTAGAAAGAGAATATGCCTTTCTCCCTGCCATATGGTTTTTTGAGAAAAACAACCTGTGGAAAATATGCGATCAAGGCGTGAGTGACAGTAGTATTAAGCAAATTACACGAAGGGTAAACGGAGGTTACACTGGGTTAGCGCATAGAGCCAAAGAAACTAAAAAGATCTATCAGTGGCTAATTTAATATACGTTTAATAATCTTCTCTTCATCAATAACCTCTGCAACATTAGGCGAATTTACTTTTCTAGGAATTATATCTCTTTTACCTATTGAATAGACAAGATCGTAAAAACGTATACTAGCATAGTGTCTATAGGCAGTTTTAAAGTTTGTAAAAAAATCCTCTGTTACTGGTATACCTGCAGCCTCATATGCGCGATAAAAAGCCCAAAAAAGACTGTCCATATTGATCCAGCTTTTTTCTGACAAGTGGAAAAACCAATCTGACTCTGTTAATCTATCAAATTCAATATAATAAGAACCTTCTAACATTTTATCATTTTGCCATAATTGCAAAAGTTCCTCTTCTTTACGAATTTTCCAGCGCATTTATTTTCTCCCAAGTTATAGAATTATAATAAAATCGTTTATAAAATTTGTAAGATCCTCATTCTATAACTTTTCTTAACGTTTAAATCTTTTATTCGCTATTTCTTCACGGTTCTGCATTTCAATATTAGTTCTCTCACTAAGTATCATCACGTTTGCACTACCGACGCCAATATTAATTAAACCGTCTTGATAGTCTCTAGCGTCTTTTAATTTTTTAAATTTCTTCCGTAACTCCCACTCTTCATATATAAAAATATATAGATCATACATTATTCTATCTCTGGTCTGGGCATTGGTTTAATTAAAGAATTACTGGGTACGTTTGATTTATCACACCAAAGATAAATGTCCTTACCGGCAATATTATCTGATATGTAATCGTAAAAAGTCTCCAGGTGATCCATAGACTCTAAACATTGCTCATAGCTTTTTAACCAAAACCTAACTGTGAGTTGTTCACCGTCCATTTTATAGCCCAAGATCAACGCTGTATAATAAGCAAGTATCATTGTGCCACCCTCCAGAACGTGCGGTCATTCCACCAGTGCTCTGTTAAATACCGTTTGCCGACTAATGATCTAACAATCACCCACGCAGTATTTCTACTTTTGCGCTCTACCATCACCTGGATATTATTACACTTGCCCTTTGCTATCTCCGCAGTAGAGGGAGACCTCCCCTCTTGCTCCCAAAAGTAGATATAAATTTTAGGACTTCGGCTTCTCTAAAAGTTAGTGAAGGTCGCATTTGCTAACCTCCTGTACTGTTATTGTATCGTCAGTAATTTGTACTTCTAAAGTTTCGTCACGATGATAAATCGCACCGCACACTTCCATAGCTTGATTTAAATTAGTGTAGAGAAGCGCAACAAGGTTTTGCCATCGTTCCATTTCAAGTTTAGCTGTATGCACATCGTGCATTAAGATGTTTAGATCACGCTTTAAATTTTCGTCTAATATCTTACCAGAAATATCTATTATTTTAGCTGACATCAGACTTTACCTTTGCCAGTGTGTTAGTAGCGAAGGTAAGTTCGATGTTTAGTAAGGCTACTTTGTGACGAAGCGCGTCTATTTCGTTTGCCGCATCTACTAGCTTAGTTTTAGCATCTAATGCAAAACGTCCAGTCGGTTCTCTGTCGGCTATGACTCTTAATTCGTTGGTCTGCAGGGTCATTGATAGATCCCCACTATTATAAGACTTAAAAATAAAAGTCCGAATAAACTTAGTGCGCCTATTACGTCGCCAAACAATTCCAGTTTATTCTGTTTGCTCTGTTTATTCTGTTTGCTCTGTTTGTTCTGTTCTGGTAGTACTGACTGTACTGTATTACAGAGCTTCCAGAAAAAAGTAACAAAGTATATATTATGCGAAAAGCGTTTGTGCATTTGTCTGCCCCTTTTTGTTTTTATTATGTTTTTACATTTATACCTTAATCGACGATTACAAACGGGTTTTGTGTTTCACAAACCTTAGTCACCGCCTTTTATTCGATAGTTCATTTGTTTTGTTTTCATCTCACGATTGCCTTCGTGACCTATAGGTCCGATAAAAGATCCTTTGATAAAATCTTTTCTGTGTCTTAATTGCATTCGTGGTTCTTCATTTAAATCTGGATGATTACGCGCAGTCTCTAACCCGTTCATGTCAACAAACTTGCTCCCAATGTATGTATACTGAGCGCTTCCGCGCGTCTTGGGATTCTGTGGCTTTAATTGACTAGCGTCGTAATTCATCCTCATTATCGTAGATTGGTGATACAGTAATCGATCTGCCTTGCCTAGCCGTGAGTCACGTTCAACTTCATCAAGTGCGTCGGCTGCTTGACGTAGTAACCTGGCTACTTTTTCTGGGTGATCTGGATGCCACATTGGAAAATCTACACGCCTAGTAAAACGCAATAATCCGTTTTCTATCATCTGAGCCGTAGGGTTCGTTAATTTCCGTCGTGCCATGTGTACCTCCTGTTTTAACCTTAGTAAATTAATCAGTTACCGTCTACGTCACCGTCCCTCAATTTTAAACGTGTGCGCAATTCAGTTACCTTATAGTTATAAAAAGGTCTGCGCTCTCCAGCTTGGTCTACCTCCAAAAGCCTATCTACATAGTACTCACAGTACAAATTTCCGACTTCGAGGAGTCGGTCACTGGGCAAATAATATCGTTGGTAGCCCTCCTCACGATTTCTGTAAATAAATTTTAAAGTGTGAGCTTCGGTCAAAAGTCGACTTGTCGTACTCCGCGCAATATTCACCGCACGACTGACTTCGTTCACTGTGTGACCATGTGGAAATCCAGATAAGTTGAAGAGAAAAAAGATCGCTTTTCGCTCATATGTATTCAAAAACCATCTTGGGACTTCATCGTCTGCCATAAATTTTTGTCTATCTCTGTAGCAAGACAACTCAAATAGCATTTGTGATTTTTTAAACACTTCGCGTTGTTCAGTCCTACTAGCCTCATATACGTTCTTGTCTATATGATTAAATTCGTGTTCCTTTAACATCTATACATCTCCGCTACTGGTGGAGCGATTGCCGCAATAGGGCTACCCCAAGCGCCATTTCCCATTCCCCACTCTGATTGAGCATTTCCAAGTCGTACTCTGCTTTTAAAGATAGCGATCATTAAACTGCTAGAATTTGATAAGTACCTAAACGTATAGGCCACAGACCAAAACCAAAGCTTTTTATAGTTATGTTTCATTCTTACCTCCTAGTTTTGCATTCTCTTTTTTATGCCTTCTAATTATCGCACGAACTGTTGAATGGTAAAATTTACCACCGCGCGACGTCTTTATCTTGAGACGGTTCAATCGTGTAGCTATGGAATTATAGCTCTCACCAGTCTTTAAATATGGCTCTATGATAGGAAAGATTTTCGCAGCAAACTTATCGGCAGCAAGTGATCTGGCTGTACTAGCCCCATCACTATGCGCTCCTAACTTCGCTATCTTCCTACCAGATGCGGAGATGTGAACCTCATTCCGCGCTAGCTTGGATTTTATACGCTGCAATGCCTCTGTGCTTCTTGTCAAGATTTTTTCTCTACTGACTACACTAGACGCCGCAAGAACTGTGATGGAATGCTTATTTATTGTGCAATCATCCACCACCTCTATATCGATCCCTTGCTCTACGATTTCATCTAATAACTTGAGACCTTCCCATTTTCGACGTCTGAGACCTTTGACAGACGCAACTGTGAAAGTAGCTTCCTTTTCTAAGCAATATCCAATCGCCTTAATCAGAACTGGTCTTTTCTCAAAATCATATTTCCAGTCCCCCTCCTCTTCGTTAAAATATTTAACGTCGGTTTTGCGACTGTTGGAATGAATCAATACTACGTGCTCCAGACGGTCTTTATATAAATCACGCGACTCTTTATCGACGTAGGGTATAAACCCACAGATCTTATAAATCTTCATTGCTTCCCCCTCTTATGCACAACTTTAAGATCAGTCATTCTGCGCGTGGGATCATAAGCGTTTGGATTGTGTCGCAATGCTCCCTTAAAAAAATCACGCATTTCACTAGAGTTGTAGACTGGGCGCATATCAAAGTTTTTAGAGTTATATTCTTCCTCTTCCATTTCAAACGTTATCTCAAAAGTCATTTTCATTGTTTTAACCTTTTAAGAGTTTCCGCTTCATTTGCTTCACACATTTCCAAATAAGATTTTTCGTCGTATTGATCCATTAAATTAACGGCGTGGGATAACACTTCCTCAACAGTTTTAAAAAAGCATTGATTGTCGATTTCATCATCAACATCACGCTCCTCAAAAACAAAACGTCCCTTCTCATCATTAGCTTTGTGTGGATCTTTGTAACCAGACCGCACAACTAAAGTGACTGGACTCATATACATAAATTCACTCACCAACTCAAAAGATGGCATTGCATTAGTCTTGCTATCAGAAGCATCTTCAAAACCATAAGAGCATAGCTTATTTGATATCTTCTCTAACGCTTCCAAATCATCATAATCTGGAAACTCTTTTTTTGCATTTTCCATTGTTTGTTTCCTTACTGGTTTACTACCTTTTTTATGTCTGCAATCATTTTATCTGCATCGTCGTATTCATATTTTTCGGTATATTCTCCGTCTTGGTCACGCTCACCAAACATAAATTGTTTCATCGATCCGTCGTTACGCTCATCAACAAACTCTGCTAAATCTGGATTTTTGTAGTCGACCCATATGACTAGATGGAAGCCGTTACCACAGTCCTTAAGAATGCAAGGCATAGCATCATTGTGCCATGAGTGATCTTCAAACCCTTCATCTTTTACTGCGTTAAGTATTTTCTCAAATGTTGCTAAATCGTCAAAGTTAGGAAATTCTTTCTGCACTCTATCCATTTTCTGCACCCTCTTTTATTGGTAGGTAATCCTTGAAATACCAACCAGAGCCATTGCACCAACTTCCGATATGTCCGTTGTCATTGTAATACAAATGGATGATTGTATTTTTCTGAGTATTATAATTAAACTCACTGTGCTTCGCGTATTCCAAAGTTTGATTGTTGTTCATTTGATATAAAGTATCTTCAAAATTACTTCTTTTGATTTTACCTAATTGAGTTGCTTCCATAATCACTCATCCCTACTCAATTGCTGTTTAGCCCAATTAATAAATATCTGCATCTCTGCGCCATAATTTATTCCATGATTACTTGCCGCTTGTTTTAGTGCAGATGTGATCTCCAAAAAAAGCTCACCATCATCACTGGCGTTCATCATCTCTACGGCTTCATTGAGAGCGTCTACAAAATTAGCTTTGTCCATAATTAATCGTCAGCCTCACTCATCCAACAAATGCCATGTCCTACATCATAGTAGCCATCTTTGTTGGGCTTCTGGTTTGCGAAGTCTGCTAACCATTCATCCTCTTCCCCTAAATTCTCTTTGCTATACATATGCTCTTCGCTGACGTTAGCATTCTTAGTTGGGATAATATCTTTACAGATTTGCTTGAAAGTCTCTTCATCACAATAAGGTTGCAACCATCCGTTCCACCTACCCTCTTGCGGTTTGTACCATCCATCATAGACTGGATCGTCTACATCGTTATATAGACCAAATCGACATTCTACATATTCTGGTTGCGTTTTTTTATGCTCATTATAAAGCGTCTTAAATGCTGTATTAAATCTTGCTTTTAAATCTTTTGTGTCCTCTGGGTTGAGCACCGCATACTCTACTGCGGTATCCAATCCTTTTATAAGGTAGACAAGCTGATCCATGTTAAATTCAAATTTTGCTGTATTCTCTGACATTACATTCTCCCTCAAAATAGATCTCTTAAATCTGTAATAGATGTGACTAATTCTTTGGCTGATAGAAGTTCAGATCGAAGGTTTGGATATGCAACATCATTTTCGTCTGCGATGCTTACAGCGGACTCTAAGATTGCAATCTTCTTTTTAGCTTCCTCTAAATGGAAACGTAAGTTGGCTTTAGTATCTTCGATTAATGCAGTAACTGTTGCTGTATTCTCTAACATTGTTTGCTTCCTATATATCTTTGACAAAATCGTAACAAAGCTTTGCGACTTCGTTAAACTCACGTGTGGAACACTCTGAAAAATCTAAGCCAGAAGCTTGCATTTCGGATAATACCTTGTCTGCCATTTTCTCATCGATCTTCAGTAACTTTATTACGTCTTNGGTGTAGATATTCATCTGTTTCTATCCTGTCCTATTTTTGTCCTATTGAATGTATAGCACTACTTAAGCTAGCTTGACAAGCACAAATGTTATATTTGTAACAATCAGGCTAAAATAATGCAAAACGACCATAACAAACAAAGAGTTACGCTATTCGTTCGGGTTGATCCTGACGTCAAAACGAAACTTTTAAACAAAACAACTGAGGAAAAAATCAGTCTAGCTAAGCTGCTTGACCGAATACTCAGAGGTTTTTTGGAGGCAGACAATGGTTCGGAACGCATCACAAGTAGGCAAGCTAGCGAGAAATCGCGGTAAAGAGATGGAGAGAGAGGTCGCAAATAATTTAGAGTTAGAGCTTGGTTTAAGCTTTAGTCGGAATTTACAACAGTACCACACTCCTAATCTGGGTGACTTAGTTTGTAGCGATAAAACCTTCCCATTTAATATGGAAATCAAACGTCGGCAACAAGGCAACTACGTCCCAGTCGGTGCATGGACGCAAGCAGTCAGCGCCGTATTAACAGAGGGTAATCACCTTACATATCCATGTGTCATTTATAGGTATGACCGACTGGCA
>JGI24003J15210_10001464_pt1 | contig 10355 bp, 14 predicted proteins | sample LinPmetageLP28_FD_15210 | JGI IMG/M metagenome (IMG submission 15210)
TATTCGGTCATGAGATCTTCAATTGTCTCCAATGTTTTCTCAACTGAGACTGCTTGAATGTACAAGAAGTCATTGTTGATATCGATACCAGTACTGGTAAGGAATGTTGGGTCGATTGCCGACTCAGCATCAAAGTAAACAACGCAATGTCCTTTCTTTTGTGCTTGAGTTGCGATTTGACAAGCCATGTAAGACTTGCCGGCGGAAGATAATCCAGCCAACTCTGTGATCTTTCCGACTGGAATACCAGCCATTCGGCCTCGGCAAATGATAGAGTCCAACCAGCGTGAACCAGTTGGAATCCATTCTTTGACTTCGGTAGGATTGTCTTGATTAAGGTCGTGAGCAATATCCAGCCCGACTTTTTTATTGACGAATTTCTTCATCGCATTAATGTTGATCTTTCCTGCTTTGGTCATTACTCCTCCTCGGATACAGCAGTGTCTTCTGCTGTTTCTTCGGTGGATGTATCAGTTTCTTCCTCTTTGTCTCCGCATGCGAAGAAGAGAGATAGTAATAGTGTAGTCATTTTTGCTCCTAATGTTTTATTCAACCATTCGAATGGTTTCTTGTTTTTTTCTTTCGCTAGCCTGTTCTATCTTGTATGCAAAGGAAGTCCAAGCTATGATGGCGCCGGTACTTCCAAACACAGCGGTAACTGCAAATATAAATTCTACTAAATTCATTGTTACTCCCTGTAGTAATTCGCCAATCCCATTAAGGTTGGTGCCCACAAACCAATAAATATGCCGAATCGCTCTCCATGGGCTGGATCTGCTTCGCTAGCAAACACCCAAGTTAATATCGATACGATTACTGATACTAATGATGCCGTGAAGCATACGTTTGATAATTGTTTTTTATCCATTTTGTTCTCCTATTATATAAAAAATTAAGGCACCTGTGACCCGTGCCTTCCTGCGGTTTACTTATTTATTTGTAAAGAGATTCATCTCTAGCAAAAGGAATTATCGCTCTGCTTATAATATCGATTTCCATATCTGTCCAATTTACAAACTTGTAGAAGCCTTTCATCTTCTTTCCTTTGTTCGCCATCTTGAAAACTTCGTTCCACTTTCTCATTAAAGCTGCTGTTCCGTAAGTTCCATAGTTATTAGAGGAATCGTACTTAAGAACGGTAACCCATGAGTTTAAGTCTGAAAGCTTTGCGTCAGATTGTTTGACTCGACTTATAAATTCTACAAGCCTTTCGTGACCACGATTACCTGATGGAATTCTGTTTTGAGACATGTGAATAAAGGCAGTCAGTGCATATAGCGTTGATACCGGTATTTCTTCTATGCCGGGGAAAACTTCCTTAATTACATCAATTGCCTTTACAATATTCGGACCAGATCTATAGCCCCACTTGGTTCCTTTTGGGTCTCCGGAAATATCTTTCCCAAGCATCTTTTGAAGAATCCCTAGACCTTCAATCAACGGATTTTCAACACTAGAGTGACTATTGTGTAGACTAATTCCAGAAGATTTAGCTAGTGCAAATGTGTCTGCTGACTTATTGTGTCTAGCACTATTGATGTCCGCCAAGTCTTGAAGAAACTTATCGTATTTTGAAATCGTTGCCGAGTTCTTATCTTGGGTCATGAACAGGTTTCTACTCTCATCAGCTGATGATACGTATCTAACAATTGCTGGTACATGAAAAATTCCATTCATCATTGAAGCATGCGATCTTCCTCCGCCATCTCGGATAATAAATATATCGAGTAACGCGATGTAATCAACACTAATTGGTTCAAACAATTTAGGGTCGAAGTTTTTAGCCATGCTTAGAATCTTTGCCTTGCGACCTTCTTCTAGTAGAGCATTTCTTTGTCCCCAGTCTTCTCGGATTTCTGCGTTTCGAATGTCGAAAAGAGGAAACAGGAAGTTTTCATGCATCACTGATTTGAAAGTAGGGATGATTCTTAGGACTTTCTGTTTTGATTTCCAGTCCTTGAAGTCATTTAGGATCTCCGGATACGTTTTGATGTTTTCTTCAATCGTGTATCTGATTCTCCGGTCTGATGTTTGTTCTTTGTACTGATCTGTGACCTCAGATGTGTACTGTCTTTTATTTGCTACGTTCATAACTACTCCGTTGTTAATAGCTACTTGATAAATCCATCAAGCATTTTTTGGACAATCCAATTGTCCATAAATTATAAAAACAAAAAATTAAAAAAATAAAAGCCGCTCCTTTATAACCAAGGGCGAGCGGCAATTCCCTACAACACAGGAGGTCTACGACTTATTCATCATTCATGAACGCTGCGAAAGCTTTGTCTACATCCTGACCTGTTTGAGGTTTTCCACGTTGAGTCTCGTTAGACGAGGATTCTGCTGAAGAGTCGGAGGACAGGTAACCATCCAGCAGAGCCCGTACTTCATCAACTGTTTTAACATCAAACAGGTTGTCGATAACTGGTACAGAGTCAAGTAACTCCTCGCAGTTTCCAACACTATCATCGCACAAGATTGATGGGCGACGACGAGGTTGTAGGCCAGTTTTAGGGAAAGCGCCGGGTCCAGATGCAAGTGTATAAGTCAACTTGATGTCTGTCCCTGTTTGAGGGTCTGTGATATCTCCATAGTCGGGATCTAGCACGTAGCCCAGCAAAGTTTCATATGCGGTCTTTCCATAAGCCCAGATTTTTACACCTTGTGATTCATTTCCACGAACCAGTACTGGTGAATAGTATCGCTTTCGGGCGAACAATTTTTTAGCTTCATTTTTGAGGTTTTGATCGTCAGTTTCAGTACCTTCTCGCCAAAGTTTTGATGCGAAGTCACAGATAGGGCATTCGCCACCATCATTTCGCTTGTTGCAGTAGATTCCAGGGTTCTTCCCTACATTGTAGTGAAAGTGGAATTCACGGAACGGGTCGCCATCTGCTGTTGGAAGGATTCGAATGTGTTGTGCTCCAGCTTGGGGCTTCCACATGGTAGAATTCTTACCAGTAGCCTTCTTTCCGTTCTTTGATTGTTCGAGCTTCGCTCGCATTGCTTCTATATTAATAGCCATAATTTACTCCTAAGTTTGGTTATTTTTTTGTGTGTTATCACTAAGGTGGACAGGCTAGTTTTTCATCCCGTCCCCGGTTAAAGTCGTTTCGTTATATAATATTATAACATATTTAAAATGGTTTGTCAAGTAAAAAGTTAAAGTTTTTTATTAAAGTTTGATTGCACAAAAAAAGCAATCATAAAAAATGAGACATAAGCAAAAATATCTCCGATATCAAACACTCCAGATACAAGATTGAACATTTGCGCAAACTCAGAAAGCACTCCAATTGAGACACCAAAAAGTATCCATGGAGCACCTTCTTTATAATTTTCACGCCAGACATATGTAAAAGAAGAAGTCATGCTGTATGTCCACAATCCATCTGGAAGGCAGTAGAGGGTAAATCTTGACGGATTATTAATCCACTTGTTAAACTCAACAAAAGATCTCATTTCCCATACCTGTTCTACTAGTCCAAGTTTAGTAAACCATAGAAACATACTTAAGTCAACAGACCTATATGATATGTAAATTAGTCCGCCAAGAAACACGGGTAAAACCATATTAAGAATGGATAAGAATCTATTCATCTACCCTCCAACTCTTTATTTACTATGTCTTGCGTCACAGCTAGTCGCACAACTACTTCTGTCAATATTGTTTGTGGGAACACCAATACGCTGGTTGCGATCATCTTTCCTATCGACACAACGCTCATAGCATTCGCGATATTCTGGGTTTCCTTTACTTCCAAAGGCAAGCCCTAGGAACAATGCTAATACAGATAAACTAATAATTTTTTTCATTTTTGCCCTCCTAGACATTTTATTATAACATATTCAAAATGGTTTGTCAAGTAGAATCTCAAAAAAAGGTCAAAAAAATATTTTGAGGATTTTGAGTTTTGTAAAAAGTGCGCCCTTTAGAGGTAGGACGCGAACCTTTCAGCGGGAGGTACTTAGAACAACTCAATCATCACGTCTCGGCTGTTTGAAAGAACAGATCCGATTACGGTATTATTATTGAATGTTCGGAATTGTTGACGATCAATATCCCATACAGTTTCATAGCCCGGCTGCAGATTTCGAGTTCGAAAGTAAGTTGGAAACACGCCTTTTGGTGCTTCAGATGGTCGAATGAAATTCATTGCTCGTTGCTCTCCGCGTTGAGTAGTGAAAGTTGCAGTATATACGGTCATAGTGTTTGTGTTTGTCATAATTCCTCCAAGAATGTTGTTTGACTATTATATTATAACATAGTTTTGATACCTTGTCAAGTATTTTGTTAAAGTTTTTTTTAAAATCTTTCATGAAGCCAATACCAAAACCAGGTAAAGCCAAATATGAAGATTGTAGTTCCAAGAACAAGTTCCATTGTGTAACTCCTTTTTCTTTATACTATTATTATAACATATACAAAAGGGGTTGTCAAGTTAAATGGCTACTTTTTCCAAACTTTTTTTTCATTATCCCAAACATACTCGTTGAGATCGATGTGAGTTCGAGTTCCATCAAAGAACAATACAGTTGTGGTTCTAGTGAAGGCACTATAAATGATTCTAGCAATTTCTCCAAGTCGACCTTCAACTTCAATCTGATCACCTTTCATTATCAAACTCGAGCAGGGCTCTCTTCAATCTGAATATCATATCGCTTATTTCAAAAATCTTTTTAGATACGTATCTCAATTGCTCCTCGGAACAATGGCTTGATTCATATGCGAGTTTAAGAAGGATGCCTTCTTCGATATTCAACAACTTGTTTATTTCAGATTTAATTTTCATTCTATCCATGACGAACTCCCTGTCTGTAGTAACTATCATTCGGAACTTCCGGAAGCATTTTTATTTTCTTCTTGTATGAAGTGGGTATAATGCATGGAATAGAAGTGGTTCTCTGCGTCACTTAGCCATATAGCAAATGAAGTGTCTCGTTCCTTATTTTTGTTCTCTCGAACAATTTGTTGACAAGTTGGAATGAGGTTTTGATCATTGTCCATATCTTCTTCATCTACATTCATCATATAAGTTGACTCTGTAATGCTTTGAAGATCGTACATCAACTTTTCATCATCTGCATCAAGCGATCCAAGTCCGATGGTTGATATTCTCGAGATCTCTTTCTTCTCGTGTAACTTACCAAACACAGGATCAACGTGCTTCATGTACATCAGGTTTTGAATTGTGCTATAAATAAAAAAATTGACTTTTTCGTAGTAGTTTGAGGCTGTTCCGTGTCCAGCGGACTCTAGAAGTATTTTGTTGTCCAGAACAATCATCTCATGTAGCATACCTGAGCGGGTGTACTCCTGTAGTACCCCAAAGTGGACCCTGTGTCTCCGACGTTCCATCTTGGTTGCGAATTCCAAATCGGGGACGATATAACAGACAGTTGTTCTATAGCCCTTCAGTGCCTCTAGGGCGCGCAGAGAGGCTCCGGCTATCTTACCACTCCCACAAACGAACAGGATGGCTTCATCGTGAGATTTGAGCCCTCTCTGTTTAAATTTGATTGGATCTTCGTCGTATTCTTCAACGGAAGTCTTTTTATCCAGTCCGTCGTTTTCGTCAAGAATTATTATTTTGTAATTCTTGGTGTGTGGCTTGAAGAGTTGTGCGATATTCTTTCCTGCCTCTCCTAATCCTACTAAGATCATTTTATTCTCCTATTTTTTCTGCGTACAGCATTGGTATTGTAACTATTTTTTCTGAGACAAAAATAAAAACTCTTACTGATGGTAGGGTAATCTCTGATGGGTATGGAAATACTTCCAAAACGAGTGCGATGTCTCCATTCCTATATCCAAACATCGACCTAACGTCCCATGGGCAACTCCCAATCATGATTAGGTCACCGACTTGCATGAATGGCGCTCAAAGATCTCAAGAAGCTTGTTGGTACTGGGTGGACCTCTTCACTGTGGAAAAAGAATATTTCACAAACAGGGTCACTAGCGCCTATTGTAGTGCCTCTTACTTTCATGAATATTCCTACATGGCCTGTTGTGTATGTTAACCAGTGCCAATCCGGAAGAGACTCAACTACAATTACTAGATCTCCTGCTTCCACTCAGCACCTCGAATTCACTATCCCACATCGGAACATCAATACCGTCAGGCATTAGGATCCAATATATAGTATATAGTGCTCCAAGGGGTTCAACCTTCACGATTAAACCGATCATCCCATCTTCATAACCAGAAGTTTGACAATCACTGAGGATTACGAGGTCTCCTACCACGAAAACTCTCTCATGGTACCAAGATTCTTACCAATAGAGCAATTCACCTTGAATTTTCCAAGTCGAGTGTCCTCAAACATTGCGACGAGTTCAGGAATTATTCTCCGGTCATCTTTGTGTAGGTCGATGATAACGCTATCATGAACAAAGAAAGCAACATGGGATCTCGTTGACTTAAGAAAGTTAGAAATTTTGCAAAATCGGTCAAGGGTGTTATCCGAGGAGCTTGATTGCAATAGGTAGTTGAGTGCCTTGCGAAAGGGAGCATCGATTGATCTACCGAAAGGGGTTTGAACCTTTTCTCCGTCATAATATCTTTCTCTAAGGCTCTCCCGATCGTAGAATGTCGATTTGATTGTGTTTGACTCGTCATTATAGAGCCAAGCAAATAATTTTTCTTTAGCTTTTTCTCGGCTAAGGTCTTGTTTAAAAATGTTTTTGATGTTCCACTCATGTATATCCTCCTCTGGTTGTTCATGGTTTTGTAGGGCTAGCATTGTTCGTACTTCGGCTGCATTGAAATCAAGTTCCAGAAATACATCGTTGTTTGGTCGAACATGCTTTTTCAATTCTTTCTTGAGATTCAAGATTGGAAATGAATTCTTCTTTGTGGTCAATCGACCAGTCACTGTTCCAAATATGTCGTAATCAACATATGGTGTGGTCTCGCCGAATTGATCATAAAGTTGTTTCGCCTTCATACAGTCAGCACCACTGACGTAGACTGCGAAAGAGTTGAGGTTCACTGGGTGTTGCTTCAACTCTTTGACTGCGGCTTGTGCTCTCTTCAGCAGGCCGTAGTGTTCAGGCTTCTCGACATTATCGAAAACCCATTTGGTAATTTCATTCTTCGCATCGAAGTAATGTTGAAGATGCTTTCGAGGTATGAGATCGTAAAAACATACATCATCAATATTAATCAGGGATGTGTGTATGGCGCTGTAATGGCTCTTAAGCAAGTTGTTTGCTTCGGTCCACCTCTCTGTTAGGTGGTCTGGACAAACAGCGCTGAGTGACTTACCAGCCACCAGCAATTGAGCATAATCAATGTCTCTGCCGTGTAGATGATCTGAGTAACTCCATGTCTTGGAAATACCGGATGGGATATTCTCCCAAATGAACTGGCCATCGATGTATGTACCAGCGCAATCCATTTTATTGTCTAAAAGTTGAAAAAACATTTGCAGGGTCCTCCGAAATGTGTTATAATAAGTGTGACGGTTAATAATAGAATAACATATTCAGATGAGGTTGTCAAGTTATTTTTGAAACTTTTTTTTGTAGTAGGTCAATGACCCTTCCTTGGTGTTGTATCTGCTTCGAAACTGAGATTCAATGAATTGCATGGCCCTTTCTGGTGTGATATCAAACAATCTTACGGAGGTACTGTGTATAGATTTCATTTCAGAATCAGAAAAAGGAAAAACTTCTTCCATATTTCTTATTTTAATATATAATAATAATATAATAATATAATCTATACTATTAATATTGTTTCTTTTAGATATATTAGATTTAGTTTTATTATTACATACATATACTTCTTTTAAATTTGGTTTTAAATAAACAAATGAATTGAATGTATCCATAAGGTATTGTGATAATAGATCAAAATCAAAATTATATGTTCTAAGGTATTGCTTCTCGAATACCCTACTGACGTTGAACATATCATATCTTGATCGAAACTTTGTTGTAGTTGGATGAGCCAAGTCAGACACCAGTACACTGGGATTTTGGAGATTGACGGAAAATCCAAATTGTTTGGCCATATTCATAAAGAATGCATAGTTCGGAGAATTAAGAATAGTGTTTTCTTTAGCAGAATCATCTGCGAACCCAACAGGGGCTAGTTGCAATGCTAAGCCTGTGTTAAAGATCGAGGACTGTCTAGACTTCATGAAGCCCGAGAGGGTGATTTTTGAGTTTATATCGTTCTCGAGAACATGCGCTTCAAATATATTCAGGAAGTCATCAAAGGAATGAATCTTCTTCTCGTTGGGAATCGTTTTTTCTAGCAAGAAAGAGTCCATAAATGACGCCATGAAATTGGAATATAAGTTTATTGGATCTTCCCAACCACGAATAACACTTAGTTCTGATAGGTTTGGATCTTCATTGTTGATGAGGCTGAGGTTTAGTGCGTTCTGATAACGTACATACATCTCTTTGAATTGGTCTCCGACAAAGTTCATGATTCTAAAATCTTGATTATGAAAGTTGCGAATAAAGTTTTCGTTTGGAATGACGGGATCGATTTGTCTGTTGACTCTACCATAGAATGTTCTCTCGGCAAAGTTGAAATCAACGACTTGAATCTCTGAGTCATTAAATGCGTTGAGTTTATAGTTTGCTCTTTCGAATGCTGTCTTGAGAGTTTTTGAATTATTGTTTCCTTTGAAATTAGACATTATAATTCGCTCTCCCCAAATCCCGAATCAAGTTCATCAGAAACATCTGACTCTCCTAGTTCTTCGTTGATTGTTGAAACCTCTACAGTTGGTGGAGACGCCGGTGTTGGAGGATCAGTGCGATCCTCTATGGACGCTGCTTGAGGTACTCCCGTAACATTGAAGTTAATTTGATCTAAAATTTCATTTTTGCAATAAGCTGCTGCTTCTTTGTCGGGATGCTCATTCACTCCCATTTCGATTAACTCATCTTCTGTCGATTTTTTGGAACCTTTAAGAGTTGTTGTATCTGGATTCTCGCCATCACCGGAATAATAGTGTTGTGATTTTATGGAAGTCTTAAAACCTTGAGGCGTAAGAGTGGTAGACACACCGGTGATTGTATGATACCCTCCGATACCTAAGATGTTCGCAAGGCTCCTGCTGGATATTGACTTGCTCTCACCACCTCCCTGAGAAGGTCTACCTAGGTGAGTTCCTCCAAATCCATATGGATTGATCCACAGGTCCATACCGGGATAGAAAAGAGTGTTTCCGAACATCTCAACTGTTGCTGTATACACTGAAGATAGTTGTAGGAGTCCATCAATGCCATTTCGGAAGAACCTAGCCTCTCGAAGATATTGCATATCTGTCTTAGCGAAATTGACCGTCTTGACAATGCCTCTGTTAGATCCAATTTCAACATGAAAGCGTCCTGCTTTTATATCTTCTTCGTATTTGCCTGTTCCTGCATAAGTTAACGCTGATCCGTTACAACTAAGCACTATGTAATGGTAAAAGTTTTTGATATCTGAGCTTCCCTCAACATCACCGCTTAAAGGAAGGTCACCAGTGCGTCTGTAGTGATCTGTGTAAACAAGGTTTCTGAGCTTGTTACTTTTTACTAAAGAACCGAGAGGATCAAGACCATCACTAGACAAAGCGGATATTTGACCTGTTTGAAATCGTATAGCCTTATCTACACTTCTATTAACACAGGCTTCAAGCAGTGCATTGTTAACAAGGTGATTGCTCAAGTTGCGAATGAAATTTAAAATAGGGAAAGTGCGCCTTGTTGATTTTTGATTTAAAATATTTTGCTTAAACCACTCTCCAAAAAAGTCAACGGAGATTGGTATGTTGGAGATATTGTATTTACCGGAGGATCCATGCCCTTGATAGGGATCGAACTCAAAGTGCCCTAGGACCATCTTGGTGTTCTCCATCCCTACAGCTACTTTCTTTCTAGTTTCATCATTTGGATCATACAGTGCGTCCAATATTGTATGCAACAAGTCTCCAAAAAAGAAAAATTGAATATTGGTATCGTTAATATCTCTTTCGAAATTTACATCCGGAGACTCGGACAAGAATGTGGAATCCAAAACAATGCCTAAGTCCCCATCTGAAGAAGAATCGGAAGTATCTTCCAGTGAAGCTCCGTTGATCAAATCGCAAGTTCTATAGAATCCATTTTTTAAAAAGTATTTTCTGTCTTCATTGTCGATTGTGACTGTAAAGACTTTCTTTCTCTGATTTAATCTTCTCATGATTGAGTTTAAAGAATTTAAGATCATCTCTTCTTCGACACCAGCGATTGCTAATTGCAGTTCTCTTAGTTCATCCTTGGTACATTTTTTCGACGATGCAACTTCGTGCATTTTGTTTTCGTTTTGTATTCTCCTGCGAGCCAACTCCGGAGTTGTTAGGGC
>JGI24003J15210_10001470_pt1 | contig 10327 bp, 16 predicted proteins | sample LinPmetageLP28_FD_15210 | JGI IMG/M metagenome (IMG submission 15210)
TTATAATAAATATGATTACAATCAGGGTTATTATAATGAAGAAGGTCAGTTTGTACCACAAGATGCAATTGATGCTGCATTATCTAATTATTACCCTCAAGTTTCTATGTATGATTTTGATGGCCCACCTGGAACAACAGTTATGGGTTCTCCAAATTACATGGGTGATCAAGCAGTTGCTGAATTAATAGCTTCTGGTCATAAACTTGTAGAAGATCAATTTATTAAAAATCCAACAGCTGGATATGGTGGCGGTGGAGGAGGCTACGGCGGTGGCGGTGGTTATGGAGGTTACGGTTCCGGAGGCGGCGGCGGCGGTGGTGGCGGCGGTGGAGGTGGCTATTACTATGATGCCGGCATGCAAGGACAACCTAAGCAAAGAGGACAAGTAGGACCAGGAAATTTACAAGAACAAGTTAACCAAGCATTTTTGTCAGGTGGAAAACCATTTGCCAAAGGTGGTATAGTTAGTTTAGTAGAGGCTTAATATGTTTGGATTACCAGTAGAAATGATTACAATGCTTGGATCTAGTGTGCTAGGTGGTTTTATGACCATCTGGGGGCAAAGTATAAAAGCAAAACAAGATGAACAAAAGATGTTGTTGGCAAGAGCCAATAACCAAATGAAACACATTAACGATGCCCGTACATACGAAAACAAAGGTTTTCAATTTACGAGAAGAATTATTGCACTTACTGCAGTTTTCTTTATAATAGTGTGGCCAAAAATAGTACCAGTGTTTTTTGACACGGCAGTATTTTTGACATGGACAGAGTTTAGTAGAGGTTTTCTGTTTTTAATTGAACAGAAAGAAATGCTTGTGGACAGACAGTACGCAGGTGTTGTAATAACACCAATGGATACGCACTTAATGGCGTCAATTATTGGACTATATTTCGGAGGAAGCTTAGTAAAAAAATGATGAAAAAAACAATGAAAAAGAAAAACGGAAAAAATCTAGTTTTGGAATGCTTTCTGTAAAAGCAGGTATTGATAACAACCCTAAGCCTACAGCAGCGGACAGAATTGCTGGAGCAAAAAAAGGCAAGAAAAAAATGATGGGTGGCGGTATGATGAAAAAAGAACCTATGGCTATGGGCTATAAAAAAGGTGGTTCTACAAAAGATACACACGTAACTAAAGACGGTCGTACTGTTAAAAAAGGTTTATACTATTACATGAACCGCGCTAAAAAAAGAGGTACGAGCAAACCTGGTAAAGGCACTGTTACAGATAAAGCGTTAAAGCAATCTGCTAAAACAGCAAAAAAACCAGCTAAAAAACGTGGCTAAAAAAAATCAATATCACAACAAAGAAAAGCTAAGTCGGATAAAAATCCAAAAGGCATTGCAAAAGGTTGTGGCATGGTTTTAGAAAACAAACGTAAAAAAACTAAGTATGCCTAAGACAGCAGCATGGCAACGTAAAGCTGGAAAAAGCAAGTCAGGTGGATTAAATGCCAAAGGACGTGCTAGCTATAAAGGTGGCACATTAAAAGCGCCTACTAAATCTAAAACAAGTAGTAGACGTAAATCTTTTTGTGCACGTATGGGAGGCATGAAGAAAAAATTAACAGGGGCAAAAACAAAGAAAGATCCTAACTCTAGGATAAATAAAGCCTTGCGTAAGTGGGATTGTTAATATATAGATTTTTTTAATGAGAGATGAAACCGCGATTTATCTCGTCTTGAAAAAGATTAGATCGCGCAAAGAAGAACTAAAAGAAGTGATAGCAACGGGTTTACCGAGCTTTGATGAATACATGAAAGCTGTTGGNGANCACAAAGCTTACACCATAATAGAACAGGAAGTACAAGACCTGCAGAAAGATGAGGAAAAAAATGACTGAAAAAGAATTGCCTAAAAGACGATTTGCTTTAGAAGAAAAAGATTTAGCTGTAGAAGCTGATGAAAATAATAAGAAAGCTGAAGAAAAAGAAAACAGGTTTCTTAAAAAAATACAAGAAGATGCTGCAAACGATATAAAGCATTTACCCACAGATAAAGTATTAGAACGATTACCAGATCCAACTGGATGGAGAATATTAGTTCTTCCATACAAAGGACAAGGCAAAACTAAAGGTGGTGTAATATTAGCAGACGAAACAATTGAAGAGAGAGGTTACACGACAGTAACAGGTTTAGTTTTAAAAGTTGGACCTGATGCTTACAGAGATGAAACGAGATATCCAAACGGACCTTGGTGTAAAGTAAATGATTGGATTATATTTGGTCGTTATGCCGGATCACGTTTTGGTATAGAGGGTGGTGAAGTGAGAATACTAAACGAGGACGAGATAATTGCTGTGGTAAAAGACCCAGAGGATATCTTGCAATATAAATAAACAGGAGTAAATTATGCCTGCAGAAAATAAAATACAGACACAAGCTGAAGTAGAAGAAAATATGGTAGACTTACCTAATTCTGGTTTACCTGTTGAAGTAGAAATCTCAGACACTAAAAAGACTATAAATCCTGATGAGGATAACCCGGCTGTTGAGACAGAAGTCAAAACTGCATCTTCAGAAGAAATGGATGACTACGGCAATAAGGTTCAATCAAGAATCGACAAATTAACAAAAAGATTAAGAGAAGCTGAAAGACGCGAACAAGCAGCTGTGCAATTTGCACAAGGTGTACAAAGAGAAGCACAAACACAAACACAACGTGCTAATCAATTAGATTCTGGTTACGTTGCAGAGTTTGGAGATCGTGTAGCAGCACAAATAACTGAAACTAAAAACGAGCTTAAACAAGCTATGGATTTAGGAGATGTAGATAAACAAGTAGAAGCACAAGCTAAACTTAGTAGATTATCTATAGAAGAAGAACGTGCAGCTTCACACAAGGCACAAAGAGAAAGGTTGCAGCAAGAGATGCAGGCAAGAGGAGTTGATCCAAATCAACCACAAATGCCTCAACAAATGCCTAGACAAGCACCTCCTCCACGTGAACCTGACCCAAAAGCAACAGATTGGGCTGAAAAGAACACTTGGTTTGGTTCAGATGAACCAATGACCTTGACATCTTTCTCAATTCATCGTAAACTAATGGAAGAAGGATTTGACCCACAGTCAGATTCATACTATAGTGAAGTAGACAAAAGAATGAGGGATACTTTTCCTCATAAATTTGAACAACAAGTTTCGCCTTCGCAAACAGTTGCATCCGCTAATAGAGGTGCGGCACCAGCAAAGGCGCGTAAAGGTTCTGTAAGACTCACACCCTCACAGGTAGCCATAGCAAAAAAATTAGGTGTGCCACTAAGCGAATATGCGAAGTACGTGAAGGAGTAGGCATATGAATACAGATAAAAACAATAAACTACCGTCACGCGAGTCTGAAACCCGAGTTAAAACCGAACGAAGGAAAGAATGGACTCCACCATCACAGTTAGATGCACCACCTGCACCTAACGGTTTTAAACACCGTTGGATAAGGGCCGAAACAATCGGACAGATAGATTCAAAAAATGTATCTGCGAGAATGCGAGAGGGATGGGAATTTGTCAGAGCTGACGAATACCCAAACACAGATTGGCCACAAATGGAATCAGGTAAATACGAAGGTGTTATAGCTGTCGGAGGTTTGATGCTAGCAAGAATTCCTGAGGAAATTGTTGAGCAGCGAAAAAAATATTTTGCACAAACTGCGCAAGATAAAGATGATGCTGTTGCAAACGATCCACTTAGAGACCAACATCCTAGCATGCCTGTACATAATGAAAGCAGGCGTTCTCGCGTAACATTTGGTGGCGGTAAAAAAGACAACTAGTTTTTTTCCCCTTAAGTTACAAACATAGCACATTCATGGTGAGTGTGTTGTAACAATTACTATGAGGATAAAATCATGGCTAATATTGACGCGGCCTTTGGGTACAAACCTATTGGGAAAGTTGGTAGTGGCGTTCAAAACATGGGTACGACTATGTACACCATCGAAGACAATTACGGGACATCTATTTTTAAAGGTGACCACGTAATGCAGTCTGGTGGGTATGTAATTGCTGGAACAGCTTCCGGCGCTACGAACCTAGGTGTTTTTAACGGTTGCTTCTACATTGACCCAGTAAGTAAAAAACCTACATGGTCAAATTACTACAGTCAGACTAATGTAACCAGTGCTGGTTCCATATCTGGCTCAACTAATATAGACGCGTATATCTATGACGATCCGTACATGCTTTTCGAAGCTCAATGTGATGGCACTATTGCTAAAACTGATATTGGTAAAAATACTGATTCAGTCTTAACAACTGGTAGTACTGTAAATGGACAATCAAAAAATGAAATTGATGATAGTACAGAAGCAACTACTGCTGGCTTACAGGTAAAAATCATTGGGATTACAAAAGATCCAGAAAACGACGATGCATCAAGCGCAAACGCTAACTGGCACATTATGTTTAATGAGCACGTTAAGTTGGGCACAGGCATCACTGGAACATAATAGCTAGAGGAGAGATATAATGGCAATTTCAAGAATGCAATTGGTCAAAGAACTCGAACCTGGTTTAAATGCCCTGTTCGGATTAGAATACGACCGATACGAAAACCAGCACACAGAAATCTTTGATTCAGAGAATTCTGACCGTGCATTTGAAGAAGAAGTAATGCTAGGTGGTTTTGGCAATGCAGAAGTAAAACCGGAAGGTTCAGGTGTGACTTATGAAGCCGCACAAGAAACTTTCACTGCACGCTACACCCACGAAACCATTGCTTTGGCTTTCTCATTAACTGAAGAAGCCGTAGAGGATAACCTTTACGACAAAATCAGCACTAGATATACAAAAGCATTGGCACGTTCAATGGCTAACACTAAACAGATTAAAGCTGCTAACGTTCTTAACAGAGCGTTTAACAGTTCTTTTCTTGGTGGCGATGATAAGGAGCTTTGTGCTACTGATCACCCTACACTTAGTGGAGACCAAAAGAACGAGCTATCAACTTCAGCTGACTTAAACGAAACTTCGCTTGAGCAGATGTTAATTGATATTGCTGGTATGAAGGATGAAAGAGGAATGAAAATTGCTCTTAGAGGAATGAAAATGATTATTCCTGTAAACCTTCAATTTACTGCTGAAAGGTTAATGAAGTCTGCAGGTAGAGTAGGAACTGCTGATAATGACTTAAACGCTATCAAATCAATGGGAATGGTGCCACAAGGATATGTGGTTAACAATTTCTTAACTGATACTGATGCGTTCTTTATCAAAACAGATGCTCCTAATGGACTTAAGATGTTCACTAGAGCGCCTATTAGAACTGCGATGGAAGGTGACTTCGATACTGGTAACGTAAGATACAAAGCTAGAGAGAGATACTCGTTTGGGTTCTCTGACTGGAGAGGTATCTTCGGATCACCAGGAGCGTAAATTTTTTAGTGGGGCGCATTATGTGCCCCACTATACCTAGTATAACAAGTTATACAGACTGGCTAGGCAGACGATATAGAGACTGTGTAACGATTGGTCTATATGACCAAGGAGAATATTATGGCTAAAACAAGCTTTCAGGGTCCAGTAAGATCCAAGAATAACTATAAATTATATAGTACTACTGCTTCAACAGGTGTTGAGCACGATAGAACTATAAGTGATCCAGCAATGGACGCTAGAAGATTTTATTTAGAAGAATGGTTTTTACAAAGACCAGGTCTAAATGCAAACATTGACCAAGTATCAACAGTAGAAGTTCAAAGAGCTTTAAATAGAAACTGGGAAGCACTTGGAACTAATATGACTACTGCATTATGCACATTTGCTTCAACTTCAGCAGGAGTTTTGGCAACAACAGCAGGTGCAGATCAAGACCAAGCAATTTTAACACCTCACTTAGATACTGCAGCAACAGCGTGGGCAGGTTGTCAATGGGGAACAGAAAATGAAGTACATTTTGAAACATCAATTATGCTACCAGCAATTGATAACCAAAAAGTTTGGGCAGGATTAAAACTAACTAATGATCAATTAGTTGCAACTGATGATGACCAAATATATTTTAAATTTCAAACTGATGCTACTAACTCAGAAGCATTTACTACTTTCGCTAATTGGCATGTNGTACATAGTATTGGTGGCACTGATCATATCTCTGCANTACCAATTGCTGTGGCAGCTAACACGCCTTATCATTTAAAAATTGAAATAGATAGTGATAGAAAAGCAACTGCATTTGTTAATGGTGTACAGTATAACCTTACTAGTACAGCAGGAAGCACAGGTGGAACATCAGTAACAGCTGTTCAACCTGGAGTTCAAGCAACTAAAACTGCAGCCTTAACTGACGATGTGGATTTCATTCCATACGTTGGTGTTGAAGCTGGTGCGGGTGCTGCAGAAGCAGTAAACGTACATCATGTTTGCATGAGCAGAAACGTATACGAATAATAAATAAACAAGTGGGGCTTCGGCCCCACAGTTCTTGATTAAGGAGGGAACATGGCAGATACAGTTACAGGACCGACTATCCTACAACAAAATGACGCTCGCGTTACAATTAAAATAGTCAATCAATCAGATGGATCAGGAAGCACTACAGTTTTTGGTGACGTATCAGCACTTGATGCTAGAAACGATGGCACAGCTGTAGCACACTTAGGATTACTTAGAGTTTGGTATTCTTGTCAAGGCGGCGATGGAGGAGACTCTTACGCACGTTTAGACGAAGAAGATTCAGATGGAGATATTCCTATAATAGGTTTAACTGGTGCAGGCTATTGGGACTTTAGAGAATTTGGCGGTATACCAGCAGACAAATCATCTAACAGTAACCAAAGTGATGTTAATTTTGTCGTGCCAGGTGCTGCTGATAGTGGCAACATGTACACAGTTATAGCTGAATTTCAAAAGATTTATTAAGGTTTAAATGGCTTATTCAGGCACACAAACCTTTAATCTTTCGATTGAGGAAATAATAGAAGAGGCATACGAAAGATGCCAATTAGAAACTCGTAGTGGTTATGATTTAAAAACTGCTAGAAGATCTATGAACTTAATGTTAGCAGAGTGGGCAAACCGTGGTTTAAATTTATGGACCATAACATATGAAACACAAACATTAACTGCTGGTACAAATTATTATCCTATTGATCAAAAGGTTGTAGACATAGTAGATGCTGTTGTAACAACTACAACAGGCGCAACTTCTAATTTAGAAGGAGATAGTAGCACTACAGATGTTGCTATGAATAGAATTTCTAGAACTGAATATATGAATTTAAGTAAAAAAGAGAATGCATCAACAGGAGATGCAAGACCTACACAATTTGCTTTAGTTCCAGGAACAGTTACAACTGCAGGTTCATCTAGTAGTGGTAGACCAGAAAATGATATGACATTGTTTTTATATCCTAGCCCAGATAAAGCTTACATATTTAAGTATTTTTATATTGCTAGAATAGCAGATGCAGGCAGCTATACAAACAACGCTGATGTACCATTCTATTTTCTTCCTTGTTTGACGGCTGGATTAGCTTACTATATAAGTTTAAAAAGAGCACCGATGTTAAGTGCAAACTTAAAAGCGGTGTATGACGAAGAATTTAAACGTGCTTCTGAAAACGATAGGGAAAGAGTTTCTTTTAGAGTTGAACCAGCACGGGCGTACACACCATAGGAGGTAATATGCCAATATGTAAACATTGTGATCATGAATGTCATTGTAGTAATGGTGGTTCATGTTGCGGAGGACAGTGCCAATGTGGTAACTGTGAATGTAAAAAGGAGGAAGAATGAGTAATAAAAACTGGAATAACCAAACTGCCAACGCTAGTGGATCTACTGGTGGGGTAAAAAGTAATTGGAGCCATAGAGGTACTAGTTCTATACCTGCTGCTAAACCAAAAGAAAAAGAAAAAACTATTTCTATAGCAGAAGGTGAGATACACGGTACAGTTCAAGGTATGGGCGCAGCTACTAAAGGCGGTAAGTATCATTGGTCTAGTAAAAATAAAACTGATTGGTAAACTAAATGGCTTATGCAATAGGTAAACATTCTAAATTTATTTCTGATCGTAGTGGTATGGAATACCCATACACAGAAATGGTTGTGGAATGGAATGGTGCACGTGTTCACAAAAGCGAATTTGAACCTAAGACACCACAGGACAGACCTAACAAGCATTCGCCAGATGCAGAAGCATTACAATTTCCAAGACCAGCAAGAACAGAAAATGCAACAGAAAGATTGTTGCCTTTAAATCCGTTTAGATTTACAGCTTCTAGTACAACAGTAACAGTATTTGAACCTGCACATAAAAGATCTAGTAGTGATACAGTTAGATTTAGAACTGTGTCTGGTAATTTATTTGGTGCATCTAAATCAGAAATAGAAGCAGAAGCTGGTTTTAGTATAACAAAAACAGATGATGATTTTTATACATTTACTGTATCGACATCACCGTCTATTACAGGAAATGGTGGAGGAGGACAAACGTCTTCTGGTCCAGCAACATTAAGTAACTAATGACTACATACGCACAATTAACACAACAGATATTAGACTACACAGAAACAAGCACTGATGTATTAACGTCTACTATTACAAATGATTTTATAGAACACACAGAAAATCGCATATTAAAAGAAGCTGACTTAGATGCTTTTAAATCACATCAATCAGCTAACCTTGTTTCAAGCAATCCATTTTTATCATTACCTGGTGGCACATCACCAGACCCAACATCACTTGCTACAATACGAACAGTTCACATATTTCCTGCATCAGGAACACCAACAAGAGATTTTTTAGAACATCGTGATCTTAGTTATATGAATGAATATTGGCCTGACAGAACTGCTACAGGCACACCAAGATACTGGTCATGGTGGGATCAAAACACAATTTATCTTGCTCCTACGCCGGATTCAGCGTATAACGTGGAGTTAGGAATTACTAGATTACCAACAAGACTATCTAGTTCTAACACAACCACATGGTTGGGAGACAATGCCCCAATGGCGTTGCTTTATGGATGTCTTGCAGAAGCCTTCAAGTTCTTGAAGGGACCAGCTGAAATGCTGCAATTATATGAACAATCTTATCAACGTGCTATGCAAGAGCTTATAGTTGAGCAAACTGGTAGACATAGACGAGATGAGTACATGCATGGAGAACTTAAATTCCCTATGCAATCTGTTAAAACAAATACTAGAGGAGAATAAACATGGCCATAACACAAGCTGTATGCACAAGTTTTAAACAAGAATTACTTGTTGAAGGACATAACTTTACTAATGGGCAAGACACTTTTAAAATTGCGTTGTATACAAGTTCTGCCTCTCTAGATGCTTCAACCACTGCTTTTACCACATCTAATGAAGTTTCCGATTCAGGATCTTATTCGTCGGGTGGAGGGTCATTAACCAGTGTAACACCAACAACTTCAGGTACTACTGCTATTTGTGATTTTGCTGATATATCTTTTACATCAGCTACTATTACTGCAAGAGGAGCTATGATTTATAATAGTTCTAATTCTAACAAAGCAGTTTGTATTTTAGATTTTGGTGGAGATAAAACATCTACGAGTGGAACATTCACAATTCAATTTCCAGCAGCTGATGCAAGTAACGCTATATTGAGATTAGCATAGGAGAATATAAATGGCTTTAGTCATTAATGATAGGGTAAAAGAAACAACTACCACAACGGGAACAGGAGCTGTATCTCTTGCTGGTGCAGTCACTGGCTTTGAAACTTTTGCTGCCGGCATAGGTAATTCTAATACAGTTTATTATTGTATTGTTCACCAAACAGCTGCAGAGTTTGAGGTAGGTCTTGGCACGCTAGACGGCGATAGTTCTGATCTTACACGTACGACTGTAATATCTTCTTCTAATAGTGATAGTGCTGTTGATTTTGCAGCAGGGACAAAAGATGTTTTCTGTACAATACCAGCAAGTAAATTAATATTTGAAGATGCAAACAACGATGCAACGGTAGGACGTAACTTAACTGTAACTGGTGATTTAACTGTTACAGGTGATGACATTACTTTAAACACAAACACTAGTGGCGCAGCTCTCATTGGAGATGGTACAAATTATAATCCTGTTGCAATATCTGGTGATATAACCATAGCTGCAAACGGAACAGCAGCCATTGGTTCTGGTGTTATTGTTAACGCTGACGTTAATGCTAGTGCTGCAATAGCAATGTCTAAAACTGCTTTTTCAGCAGGAACGGGTGTATCGTTATCTACTAACACATTAAACGTAGATGCTGCACAAACAGGAATTACATCAATACTAGCAACTGATGTTAAGATTGGTGAAGACGATGAAACAAAAATAGATTTTGAAACTGCTAATACAATTAATTTTT
>JGI24003J15210_10001473_pt1 | contig 10318 bp, 9 predicted proteins | sample LinPmetageLP28_FD_15210 | JGI IMG/M metagenome (IMG submission 15210)
TTCTTTTCTGCAAGTTCCAACTCTCGCTCTTTCTTTTTGGCTGCAGCTATTGCCTTTCGTTTCACGGCGGCTTTTTCCCTTGCCTTTGCTAAATTGGCTAGTTGTTTCTCGCTTAATTGCCTTTTCTTTTTCTTGGGCTTTTTCGGTAAATCAAATACCATATCTTCCTCAGCTATCTCCGGCTCCTTCATAGTTATCTCGACATTCTCTTCCTCTTGCTCTTCTGGTACTTCTTCTATGGTCTCTGTTTCCCTTTCTTCTGGGGATTGCTCGTCATCCGCTTCGATCTCCTGAAGATAGAGCTCAACATCTGGCATAGTGTCGTCAGTCATTTTGAAAGTATATAGATATATTAGATTTTATTTTCTATAAAAATTCTAAAAATTCAAAAAAGTCTGTAGAGATGCATGAAAAAAAAGGTAGAAATGAGCTGAGTGAGTATAGGTAAATTTTCTGACTCATATTTATGAAATTTTTTTGTATCAAAATTTTTTTTTTTAAATAAAATAATTTTTTCCTACACTCCTCTACTCATTTATGGTAAGAAGAAACTTTTAAAGAGTAATTATTTCCTCGTCTTCAATTCCCTTGTTTTTGAGTTTCTCTTCAAGTTCGCAGAAATCCGGAAATCTATAGTAAATAGCCTGTGGTTCTCCGTTGACTCTAGCTCGAATTTGATAGATTCCCAGGTCAGCTAACAAAAGTTTAAGTGTTTTGAAATCATGTTTAATATAAGTTTGTTGCATAGTTTCTAAGTGATACTTAAAGCTACTTTGGATTTCCTGTGGCTTTACATAAACAATGTTAGATTTCTTATGAATAACTAAACCATCTGCCCACTCAGTATGATAATCATTGCAAGATATCATTTGATATAAATACTCATGAAGTGGATGTACATTCGCAGATTGCATATCTTTATAAGCTTGAGTCTCTGGTCTTTCCTTGACATCAAAATCATTAAGATCATATGTCATTAAGTAATTTGCTATACTTTCGACTGCATCGTCATCTCGCAACATCTTGACTAATCTCTTGTAGTATGGTCTATCTTTCTTTTGTCCAGATTTGAATACACAATATCTGCGGTCATCATGCGGAATCTCAATCGGGGTCAAGTTATTTGAAAATATTATCACTCTCATGTAGTTAGTTAAAGTGTATGGTTTCAAATTCTTTTCGTTGATGTTGTTCTCCTTTCTTGAAATCAAATCCTTGAGATTTTCCTTTTTAGCAAATCCATCACTTCCCTGAACTTCATTCAATTGTAGCAAAATCTTATTTTTGAGAGCTCCATTGAATTTATCAAAAACCTCGTCAAGTTTAGCAGTTCTATACACTAAACTATTTCCTAAAATCTTTTGAATAAAATCAACCATCAAATCCTTACCAACACCCTGAGCACTCTTAAAAAGAAGAGCCACCTCGGGTAATTCCGTAGAATACTGAAGCATGTGAGAAAGATAACCAACAACATAGTTGAAACTTTGTTCCTCGTAATTTACTAGTAGATTTATATGATTTAAAAAGTGTTTTACAGCGTCAGGCATCGGGCAATGTGTACCGGGATATGCAAAGCCCTGGAAGGTATTATAAACTCCATGCGGAACTGTTCCAAGTGTTGGAATGAAATCAATCTTTTTATATGATCTCCTGTCTTTGTCTTTTATCCAATCCTTATACAAATTACGCTCTTCTACACCTTTTTTACCTTCTTTGTAATAAATATCAGTTTCCGTATGAACTGCAAAATCAACTTTATTTCGAATAAAAAGGCCATCATCACAAATCTCACCAAATCCTAATGGTTGAGAAATGTAAAAATATTTCTCTTCAAATTCAATTTTGGCTGTGGCGTAATCCTTGTGCTGTTCAATATCAATATCTGCTAGTAAGTCCTCGTCAAGTTGTATGGTTTTGTCATGTGCTTTTTGTAACCATCTTACACCGTACTCTTTAGATGACTCGTCAAGTAGTTCAATAATATTGTCGGGGATCTTGTCATTTCCACACATGAAGCCATCAAACATGAGAACAGATGCCTCCACTGTACCTAAAGCATTTTGTAAAATTTGATTCTCTAATATGCACAGTACTGTATTCAAAAAACTACCCTTAGGATTTTTCACATTTTCATTTTTAAATTTTGCATATTTGCCTGATGCCCATAATAGATTTTGTATTTTTTTGAACTCGATATCTAATCGAGCCACGAGAAGATTGGGGTTGCCGGTTGGTTTATCGCTATTCATAGTCACAAGTATATCACGCTTCGAGGCTTTAAATGATTTTAAAAGTTTATTCCGTGATTCAACATATTTATCTAACTGACCAAAAGTATGATTTGGAAACCATTCATGAGCCATCCATTTTAAAATAGTTGGGTGGGCATTTACCATATCAAAATCTGTGTAGTTATCACTACATAGAAAACCTCGTAATCTGTATTGCATGCTTTGGATCCCGAACCCTTTGACAAATAATCGACCACAATCTAAAAGCCTATTTGAATGCTTGTAAGTCTGTTTGACTGTACCATTATTGGCTACAACTCTTTTGCAAAATGATTTGATATTTTTGATATAGGTCTCAGTATTCCATGTGGAATCAAAAGTCAACAATTCTTCGGGGTCGTACATTTCTTCTCTAATGATATCGTCAGGAAGGCTAAGGATGTATTTGGCTTTGTGAAGTGGAATCGACTCTGTAAAAAACATTTTATATATTATATAATTATAAAATATTTATTTTTTAAATCATTTAAACGCGAGACAATTATATAATGTAATATAACAAGGATTTAATCCAAAATAAAAATCTAATAATATTCTATAATGAAAATCAAAAACTTTACCTCAGTTGAAAAAGCCCACTTTAAAAAATCCGCAGGTGAATACTTAGAGTTTTACAAAGAAGTAACATCGAAGTTGTCACCATATTCACATGCTATGTATAGTCGAGCATTATCTTATATAGCAGTTGAGAACGGTTTATATAATTTATCTCCTAAGGAATTGGCTATCGCTCTTTCCAAAGATATTCTAACAAATACCGATTTCAAAAAGATTCTTGGTAATGATAGCGACGCCAATCAAAACATTCGATTAGCTTCATTCCGCAATCTGGTTGATCCATTTCGTGAGGAACTTAAAACAGAGATATCATCTGTGTCATATGAAACACTGCTTAAGATGCTAACAAAAAAAAAAGGACGTGTACGTAAATCAATGAATGATGCCAAGGAATCAAAAACCGCCGACCAACTACTTCAAAAGAGAAGTTGGCGTGATTTGCAAAAGGTTGTAAAAGAAATGAATAAAAATTACAATAAAATTGTAAATACATTTTTGAAAACAAATGAGATTCCGGACTATGTAACGCTGAGAAATATTCTGGTCGGCAACTTGTACATGTTCAATGCTCACGAACATGACGGACAGATAGTTCATGTTTTACTTAGAAATGAATACAGGACAGCATATGTTTGGATCAAGGACACCCCGCCACCCAGTGATAGAAACAACTATTTTTGGATAAACTTTGAAACAAATAAACATTGGTTTGTAGTGCAAAAAAGTAAAACCCAAACTTCTCAAAGTCATGTGAGTCGGCGGATGTTTACCTTAGCCCAGAATGTAGTCAATATGATTATATTCATTAAACAAACATTCAATGAATCATGTGAAAAACCATTTTTCAAAAATAATAGAAGAGATGCCCCGCCACACAATACAGAGTGGATCAGGCTAGTTGGAAAAATATTTGAGGATGCTGGACAAAATATCAATTGTTCAGTCATACGACAAATATATCAAAATGAAATAGATTGGAGTAAATTGAATCAAGACCAAATAGATTATGTAGCGAGAAATCTTGACACGGGACTTAAGAACTGTGGAACTCCTCCCGATAACCAAGCACTACTCGTTTTTTGAGTGGTGACCCTTTTTTTTCTTTTCTTGGCTTTTTATCTTCTTTGACGCCACCAGGCATATCAAACAATGCTTTGTCTTTAAAAATCTTTTTTTGTTTTCCGTGTTGCAGTCTAGGTACACTTTTATGAATCATGGGAAATTCACCCATGCCCAATTTATACTCATTCTTTTTGTTGAACTTTGGATTTCGAGATTCTTTACTATTGAAATAATCATCGACTTTTATTTTACGCTTGATGGAATAGTTTTGAATAGCTTGAACCTGTGCTAATCTACCAACAGGAGACACAAATTTTTTACTAGTACTGGGATTATACATTTACCTTTACCAAAGAAAAAAATTAAATTTCNTCCTTGAGAGTTTCAAATAAAAACTCAAGTTTAACAACACCACGCACTGATTCTATGACTTCCTCTTGATTNGTNAGGAAATTTTTGTAACCCAAATAAATAGCAAACTGATTTAGATTTAATTTAGCACGATTTTTCAATCTACGACCAACTAAATTAAAAGCTTCATACACATATTCTAGGTATGTATTGCTTTCGACATCAAAAAAACTGATATCAGTGTTTATATACGAAACAACTTTGTTTATATCGGGTTCAGTATAAATAACATCACCGGCGAAGGATCCTACATGAGGAGTATGAGCTAAATTTGATATACTTACTTCAATTTGTCGTGGAATTTCAGCAACGCCTCGAGTGGTGGATAATCTCAAATGATTGATGTTATTATCAAATATTTTTGTGATTTCATCGACACCAATATAGTATAATTTTTGAGTTGTTCCTGGACTCCATGAAATGGAATTAGACAAATTAGAAGCATCATAAGAAGTTTTCCACCTGGAATCATTTCTATTTTGATGTAGACCTATAGCATCAAAAAAATTAACCGCCGTTACTGTGGTTCCAAGTTCAGTGTTGGGTATAATTTGAAACGATCTATCTGAAAAAATCTGTCTATCACCTCCCATATCTAATGAGTCCTGTGTAATATCAATAATAAAATTATCTTTGACTTCATTTGTACCAGCACCACCACCTGTATGAGAACTATAGATTATTGGAACTGCTAAAATATCAGGACTGGGGAGAGTAAATTCACTTTGATAAAAACATTCCGCATTTGCATATCCTTGATTGTTGATATCACCATGTAATAATCTAAACACAAATTTACCACCATTTAGATCATATCCAGGTGCTCTTCTAATTTGGATAAACCACTCATCAACATCATTATCAAAAGTAAAAATTTTATCACGTGGGTATAAAATTTCATCATATTGAACAACACCCGCATTAATAAGAGCTTCTGTGCCATCAACAGCCTGAAAACTATGAATCGCCCCATCTTTGCTAAATTTGATACCTACTTGAATACTATCCTCAGTAATTGCTGTGGGAGAAGTTACATCAGGTTTTGATTCCTGACTGGTAAGCACAACTCCACACACTACAAAACCAGGGTCATCTGCTAAAGTAACTCTAAAATTCCAGTAGCCTCCATTTGGATCTATAGACCAACCATTACCAAGAGTATCTTTTGCTATTGCGTATGAACTATTAACTCCTGTTAAAGTAATGTTATCNCCAAGCCTTGTAAAATCNGCTCCTGNCCAATAAAGATTCATAGTTACAGGAGTATTTAACGACATTTTTTCAGGGGCATAATTTGCTACAACTCCAAAATTTTTTGTATCAATTTCAGTTGGATTAACTGTATAATCAACGGCAGCAATGGTGATAATATCACCCCCAACTACATCTACAAATTTTGTATTGGCCATAATGTTGTTTGCTTGTAATTCATAAAAACTTAATTTAGTGGATAATGCTTTTGCTAAAGTTTCACTAAATGACGGTATATTTGCAGTTACACCTGTTGCGTTATTTACCAATTGTAATCTGTTATTTAAATAAAATTTGTGGTTACCATTGTAAAATGCAGCTTCAGTTACAGTTTCTACATTATTTAAAGTATTATAAGCATTATAAAATTCAGTCCATGTAATACTTTGTTCAACTCCATTTAAATATATTTCAAGCATCTTGGTGGCTCTTTCGGGGGCATCAAGATTTGGAAGATTTACAAATTTTTGTGTCCATACTGGTAAACTGAAAGAAGCTTTGTTAAGGCAAACTTTTGCATTTTCCGGAACTACCAAAGGTGAAGTAAGATAGTTATCGAAGCGTGCTTTATTTCCGGTTATCTGTATCGATTCCATATAAATTTATAAAATATTTTTATTTTCTCATACAATCCTAAATGTACATTACTTTAAGTTCAAAGAATGAAGCCTCGAACAGCAGATTTATTAACAAGTTTCAAGACACCTTAACACTACCCCCAGATTCTATGGTTGCCCTAGCTTCGGCGACGATCAATCAGGAAGAGAATGATGACAATTTGACTATACCAGCGGATCAGTATATTTATTTACGATTTGACGGGCAAAATATCATTAGACTCCAACCAAATCCAGGAGTTACAACAGAATATACAAAACAGGAATTTGTTGACAGAATGAATGTACTTATCCCAGCCAGTAAACCCTATGGTGCTGATATTCTTTTTGAATTGGATGCCGCCGGAGATATACTTGTAAAATTTTACACTGAATCCAATTATGATTATGATATAGATTTCATGACTCAAATATATGGTAGCAATACTAGACCAGCATCTTTTGTAAAATCACGTGACCCAGTACTCAATGCAGACAGGGCATTTTTTCGTGATATTCAAACTGTTATAGGAACTATAAGTGCAAGTTCACCCATTCAGTTTCAAACACAAATGAGTTTAGGATTACCTACACAGCACTCTATAAATATTACCGATCCAGCCCAGGAATTATATGTCCAAACCGCCGGCATCAGTCAAGCATTCAACCGTGCTAAAGTTTTCGATTGGCAGGATGATTTAGAAAATCATATCTATGATTCTTTTGGTGTGGTATTTGCTCCACAAAATGCGGCAGCACCTTTTGAAAGCAACCAGAATATGTGGATGATAAATTGGGGAGTAAGCCAATACGACAGAGCTAATAATGCATATACTGGAATCCCATTCGACGTGCTCAATGGTGCTAAACCTTATAAGGAATCATTACAACTACATGGAGATTTTACATCTTCTTTACTAATTTTCAATAATGATACCAACGCCTTTGAAACAACGGCCGGCACATGGCTTCCAGGTGATACTTTTAGACATTATTTGACTTTAGCGAATCGTGGTGGTTTGGTGCCGAATGATGCTGCTTTATATTGTCCAATATGGAGAAAGGACTCTTATGATGGTTTAGTGTTTTCCTGTGTAGGAAATTTAAACCATGTTCCAAATGCTCCTGATAGACAATATAACACTCTTGGACTACAGCATGAACCAGCCAGCGGATTTTTAGAAGATCAAGCAGATTTGGATGCAACTGATGTAGAGTTCATTCAAAGAATGGGTTTTGATGATGCCACACAAAGCACACCATGCAATAAGGCAATAGGTGTTCACAGTGGATGGGGACAAAATGAAGCTGGATCCAATTTACTAAATATCACTCCAGCATTCAAAGCTATTAAAAGTATTGAAATCAGTGTGCTTACATCAGAAGTAGAATCTAGTTTTAATAATTTACCATTTTTAAACAGAAGAGACCCAAGTGACGGTAATGGTGCTGACCAATCACTTTTAGCAAGGTTAAGTTTTACAGGTGGTATCATTACCTCCGGAGAATCCTCGGCCATTAGTTTCTATTGTAGACCTGTGGATGATTCTCCATACAATACAGGAACACAATTACAAATTTTGAGAGTAGTTGCCGGTAAACATGATAACCTCACTCAATCATCAGTGGTAGATATTGCTATGAATAACAGTGAGGCATTCGATATTAGAATTAGTTCTCGAAACAATACTCAAGTACCTATCAATTTTGCTCCTCAAGATGGAACAGGCACAAGAATCAATATAGGTTGGGGTGATCGGTTAGGTATTGTGGTTTCATATACCAAAGGTGATACATTGTTAAAAGTTTCAATATGGAAAATCGCCGCCGCCTTTAATACGGCTACAGTTTATACTGCATCACAGGTAGTAGCTCCTGCAACATTTGAGGGTTTAAATAATAGCACAGGTTTTGGTGCAAAAGAAGATGAAGGCGGACCAACAACAGTTGCAAGTAATGGATTCAATGGAATTGTAGGACATTTTAGAGCATATAATTTTCCTGCTGCTATGACTGAGCCTACATTACCCCAAAGTGATTTAGGAGATGCCTTTTATGATGCTTTGGGTAAACAGTGGGTTGCAGCCTGGGATAATAGCCTTTCAGTGATGGCTCCAGAGACTGATTTATTTTTTGCCAATAGTGATCCAAAATATGCTGTAACTGGTAATCGGTATCAAGTTGACCCAGATGAAGAAGAGACTAATAACTATTGCCCGATTTTTGCTAATTATATGGGCACACCAAATGCCAACAGGCATACCAATGCAAATTATCCTGATATGGTGGATTTGTACAATATACCAAATATCATGCTGCCATTTGCAGCTAACTATAAAGGTGTGGATAATTTAAATGCCTCAGTTTACACAGGAAATGGAGGTGGTATAGTTGATACTGGATCTTATTCCACATTTTTAGATGTCAAGAATGAAGACGCAGCCAATAGAAGAGATATTGAACCATATACTTGGTATGCACCAGGACCGGCAAATCCTTGGAATGAGATTACAATGACAGGAGTTGCGACATTTGAACTAAATCAGGCTATCCGGATTCATATTGAAAATCTACCACATCGAACATTCAATGGAACAACCGGAAATTTATCCAAAGCAATTTATGAAATTCAAAGTGATGCAGATAAAAAAAATGTTTTAGATAATACAAAAACTATGACTGTCTCAATTCCAGAAAAAATACGTATTCCACTAAACAATGCTGGTAACGTTATAATCAATCAGTTTGATGTGGTAATTACCGACCAAGAAGATAAGGAATTACAAAACTTAAAAAACCATACATCTTTAACGCTAGAAATCAATTGAGATTTTTTAGCCTGTAATATCTTTCTCTGTTGTATTTTTTTTTAGCCTCACGCCATTCTGGTATTTGATACATTTCTTTTTGAGTTCTACCACAAACTATTTTATTTACACATTTGAAATTTTCAATATAATATCTCTCTCGAGCTATTAACTCATCCTTTGTTTTACATGGGTAATTCTCAACTAAAATAATTTTACAACCTCCTGCTTCGAATAAGGCTTTGGAACTGCATTTCATTTCTTTATGTTGATGAAATCGTTTGGATAAATATTTTTGAATCGTTGAACCATAATAAATTAATTCAGGGTCATCACATACAAGTTTGTAAATACGACCTTTTGAATAATCAGGCATTTCTTTTTTTATCTTTTTTTGTCGTTTTGTGTTTAAGTAATTTTTAAAATAAAAAAATAAGAGTATAATGTAAAGATGGACTGTGGTAACTTTTGCCTGAAGTGTGGTAAAAAATTAAGAAAATTAGAATCTATTGATGGGAAACAACTTGCCTATCATATGAAATGCTGGAATGAAATGATTTCAGACATTAAAAATTTTGACAAAGTCGCTGAAACAAAGTATAATTATCAAATGCTCTATTGTGGGCTAACGAAAAGTGAAGTGGAGGCTGGTGAAAAACTAGTCGTCAACTTTGAATAAATCATTTAGTTTTATAAAAACTAGAAAAAATAATGAGAGAGGCCACGACATCGTGATAAGTAAACTGTTACATTTTAGCCAATTATTTTCTACTGATAAAATAATTATGGAAAAAAAAGCGAAACCATTATACAAACCATTTCCAGCTCCAGCTGGATCCAAACATAAATTTAAAGTGTATGTGAAAAATGAAACAACAGGAAAACCGAAACTAATTGGATTTGGTTTGAGAGGTATGCAGGATTACACACAACATAAAGATAAGAAACGCCGTGCATCTTATCTTGCTAGGGCAAAAGGTATAAAAGACAAACAAGGTCGATTGACGTACATGAACAAAAACTCCGCCAACTATTGGGCGATAAGAAAACTATGGGCCGGACCCTAATCCAAGGTTGATTCTATTTTCAGCCTGTTCTACTTGAATTTTTGCTAATCTCTCTTCCAATTCTTCATTATCATGTACTCCATTTACAATTAACTCACGAGTCATGCTTTCTCTCAGGTTGTTGATATATATACTGAGATGTTCTAAAATATCGAGTTGTGCTTTTTGAGCAAGCATATCTTTTTCGTCAAGGTTTCTAAAGTTTAAGGGATCCATTATTACAATATAAAGAGAAAAAAAATAATCTAATATAAACTAATATGTCAACCAAT
>JGI24003J15210_10001474_pt1 | contig 10317 bp, 9 predicted proteins | sample LinPmetageLP28_FD_15210 | JGI IMG/M metagenome (IMG submission 15210)
TGCTTTGCTAGATACAGTGGGTGGGCATGAGTATTTTAAGCTCCCTCATAGGCCCAGCAACGTCATTGCTCGACAAGGTTATTGAAGACAAAGACGAGAAGAATCGTATTGCCTTTGAGTTGAGTACGCTTGCAGAGCGCCATGCCGCTGAACTTGCCAAGGGCCAAATGGAGATCAATAAGGTTGAGGCCGCTCACAAGTCGTTGTTTGTGGCTGGATGGAGGCCAAGCATCGGTTGGTGCTGTAGTCTGGGTCTTCTGTATCATGTACTGATTGCACCCATCGCAGGCATATGGGTAGAGGTTCCAGAGATAGACCCCTCGCTGTTGATGACTACTATGACTGGAATGTTGGGTCTTGGCGCTATGAGAAGCTACGAGAAGACCAGAGGTGTGAGCAGGGAGAAGTAATGGGTATTCAGTTAATAGGAATGTTAAAGCGTCACGAAGGTGTTCGTAGCCATGCGTACAAATGTTCAGAGAACATGATTACTGTAGGCGTTGGTCGCAATATAGACGAAAATGGCGGTATTGGATTAGCTGATGATGAGATTGAGTATTTACTAGCTAATGACATAAGGCGTGTGCGCGAAGAGCTTGATGACACTTATTTTTGGTTTGCTGCTCTGAACGAAGCCCGAAAGGATGCAATGATTGATATTAGTTTCAATCTAGGTCAGACAAGACTGCGCGGTTTTGTAAAAGCTATTACCGCNATGAGTCGAGAGCAGTTTGATATTGCAGCGGATGAGTTTATGGATTCACGCTGGAGCGAGCAGGTTGGAAANAGGGCGGTAGAAGTTACCGAAATGATTAGAACTGGAGAGTATCAGTAATGGCATTGTTTGATAACACCATGCAGACAGGCGCTCAAGCTCAACAGCTTGGCTTTGCACCGCCAACAACTCCCGCTAATTCTTTTACTCCTCCCGGCGTTCCAGTTGGCTACGGTCAAATGCAAGGCCAACCTTTGCTTTCAAGAAATCCTAACTATGGCGTTCCTACGGGAATTGCATCACTTCTTGGCGGCACTAACCCAATGGGAGCGCCACAAGCAGGGGCGCTCTTAACTCCACAACAAGCAGTTCCTAATCAAATGGAAGGCATAAACCCTCTTACTGGGCAACCTTTTCAGACATTTGATGCTGGCGCAACAACTGATGCCATAACGCAAAGCAGACAAGCTGAAGAGCAGCGTCAGAGAGACATGCTTTTGGCAGCTCAAGAACAGGCTGCGTCTGAAGCTACTGCCACAGAAGCTGCTGCACAAGCAGAAAGAGATAGAATTGCAGCAGAACAGGCTGCTGTTGCACAAGCAGAGGCTGATCGTATAGCAGCAGAACAAGCTGCGGCAGATGCTGCGGCTGCGGAAACTGCTACCGCTGCTGCGGAGGCTGCTGCTGTTGAGGCTGCTAACGCGAAGCTTGACCCTCAGACCCCTGAAGAGATAGTGCAGGGCTATAAAGATAATCCTCAATCAGCTCCGGGTGCTGGTGGAGTGTTAGGCGAAGAACAGGTAGCTAAAGCTTTAGAGCTTGATTTGTTTGATAGGGATTCTGATTTTTTTGTAGATAGAAGTGGGTTGTTTGGCCCTGCTGGAACAAGGTATGACTTGCCCAATATGGATGATACTCAAACAGTTTTGAGCGACATGAGGCAAACTCAAACTGGCTCTGCATCCCCAACACAAGAAGAAATTAGTGCGGCAATAAGATCTGGGATTGACTTTGGCGGTGAAGGAATGGGTAGTTTTATGCCCGACCTAAGACCCGGATCTTTTGACCCAGAAAGCGGAACATTTTTGCCAACCGGCCCTGCTGCGGCTCCTGCTGCGGCTCCTGCTGCTGACCCTGCTCAGGCAGCGGCTCAAGCAGCGCCGATAGCTGGTGGCTCTGAAATGGGTTTTGTTCCTCCGACGCAAGAGCAGATAAATGCTGCCATTGCTCAGATGGGTCAAGTACCTTTAACTCCCGGCGAGCCTGCTTTACCCCCACTTAATGTGCCTGCTCAAGCTGTTACTGGAGAGACAGAAATTGGACTTGGTGACAGCCTGCGTGGTATGGGCGGTATATTTGCTAATGCAGTTGCTCCCGGTGATGCGGGGTATGAAGAACTAGCAGCAGCGGCTGCTCCAACAGGAGGAGGCCTTGCTAGTGGTGTGATGCGAGGAGAGACAGTGCCTTTTTCTGGGAAGCTTGGTGGACTGTTAACGCCATCATCGCTGCCTTTGCCCCCAGCCGCACCTATCGGTAGTGATTTTCTTCCGGGAGTCGGCATGGAGGGAGGCATAGGTGGGATGCTTGATCCTTCTGTTATTGCAAACATAAGAGAGCAGATAGGCAACTCTTCTGATCCTGTAGAGGCGGCAGTAACCGCACCGTCTTCCATCCCTCCTTTTATGTCGTATGATCCAAAAGCTTTTGAAAGAATTAACGATGAAATGATTGCGCGTAATTCAGGCACTCCTCCAAAGCCAAGAACTCAAACTGTCACTAAACCCAAGAAGGGTAGAAAAAAAGTTGCTGAACCTGATCAAAAGTCCAGCAAGAAGAAGCGTAGACGTAGACAAAGAGGGCCGCGCTAAAGATGGCTCTTAGCAAAATCAAGTTTGCCCCCGGCGTAAACAAAGAAGGCACAGAGTATTCTGCTGACGCGGGGTGGTTTGATGCTGATAAAATTAGATTTAGGCAGGGTCGCCCTGAAAAAATAGGCGGCTGGGTAAAGTTTTCTGAATCATCATTTTTAGGAGTTTGCCGATCAATAAGAGACTGGGCGTCTCTTGAGTCAATACGATACATAGGTCTTGGCACACACCTTAAGTTTTATGTGGTTTCCGGTGATCTTTTTAACGACGTTACGCCAATTAGGCTAACCACTGGAGCGGGTGACGCTACATTTGCGGCAACCAATGATTCATCAATAATTACGGTGACTGAGACTGCTCATGGCGCTGTGGTAAATGATTTCGTTACATTTAGCGATGCGGCATCTTTAGGCGGTAATGTGACCGCAGCGGTTTTGAATCAGGAGTATCAGGTTGCTTCTGTGCCTACAACAAACACGTTCACCATTATAGCAAAAGACACAGCAGGCACGACTGTAACCGCGAACTCTAGTGACAGCGGTAGTGGCGGCAGCTCAACTGTAGCGGTATATCAGATCAATACAGGAACAAACGCTTTTGTTACAGGCACTGGCTGGAGTACGTCTGGTTGGGGTGTGACGGCTTTTGGTAGCGTTAGTAGTATTTCGGCTGCTGGGCAACTACGTCTTTTTAGTCAAGATGTATTTGGTGAGGACTTGGTGTTTAACGTCCGAGGCGGTGGAATTTTTTATTGGGATGAATCTGCTGGTACTGGTAGTAGGGCTGTAAATATATCCTCTCTTGCTGGCGCTTCAAATACTCCAACTATTGCTTTGCAGGTAATGGTTAGTGATATAGATCAGCATGTCATTGCTTTTGGCTCTAACCCTATAGGTTCAAGCGCAATTGATCCTTTGTTTGTCCGGTTTTCAGATCAAGAAAACGCAGCAGATTGGACGCCAACAGCAACCAACACGGCTGGCGGCGTAAGAATTAATTCAGGTTCGCAAATTGTCGGGGCAGTCCAAGGCAGACAAGAAATACTTATATTTACCGATGTAAGCTTGCACTCTATGAGATTTGTTGGCGCTCCGTTCACATTTCAGTTTCAAACGATAAGCTCTGACATATCAATGATCAGCCCTAACGCCGCTGTAAACGCTAGGGGGTCTGTATACTTCATGGACAAAGGCGGCTTCTATGTCTACAACGGCTCTGTGCAACCACTTCCTTGCTCCGTAAAAGAGCATGTTTTTTCTAATCTCAACTTAGATCAAGCGTTCAAGGTGTTTGCTGCTGAAAACAATGCTTTTTCAGAAGTTACATGGTTTTACCCTATTGGCAGCGGTCAAACAGAAATAACAAACTACGTTTCCTTTAACTACTCAGAAAATCTTTGGAGTGTAGGCACCCTTGAAAGAGGTGCGTGGTGCGGTGCTGGGACAAGAGAGAAGCCCCTTGCTTCGTCAATAATTGCAAATACAGACGATAATTATCTTTATTCTCACGAAGTTGGGCATGACGATGACGGGTCAGCAATGACCGCCTTTGTAGAAAGTGGTGATCTTGAAATACAAGATGGCGAAAGGTTTATGATGATTAGTCGGATTATTCCTGACTTTGCGTTTAGTGGAACAACATCTGAAGCGCAAATAGATATGACCATAAAGGGCAAGGACTTTCCTTTAGCTGCCACAAGCACATTAGCCACGGCAACCGTGACATCATCTACAGGACAGAATCATGTAAGAGCAAGAGCTAGACACCCTATTGTTAGGCTTGAAAGCTCTGGTTCTGGGTACGGCTGGCGACTTGGTGATCTTCGTTTTGATATACGTCCAGACGGAAGGCGCTAGTGTCTGGAACAAGAACCACTCCATTACCAATACCCAGAGCGGAATACGATCAACAAGAAGAGGCTTTGGCTCGACGCACTATGGAACTTGCTCTTGATCAAATAGAAAATGATGTGACGTTGGCAAAGACTCAAGGTGACAAAGAGGGTTCTCTTGCTATGCGTAGGTTTCAGTTCTTGCTTATGGGGGCATCGTGACAGACGTTATTAAAGTTTTAGGTCAAGCTGACGTTTCTGCAACAACAGTAACAACTCTTTATACAGCTCCAAACCTTGCACAAACCACAGTTAGCTCTCTGGTAATATGTAATCGTGGCGGCTCTGGAGTTACATTCAGAGTAAGCATTCACGTTGCTGGTGCATCAGCAGATGACAAGCAATTTATTTTCTTTGATGAGGCTCTTGCTGCAACCACCACAAGGACGGTTGTAATAGGTATATGCCTTGCTCAAACAGATGTGGTGAAGGTGTATGCCAGTGCCGCCAATGTAAGCTTTAACCTATTCGGGGTGGAGACAAGTTAATGAATTATGTAAACGGACAGTTGCAGCCAGCGCCATTGCAGCCACAAGCAGAGCAGATGGCTCAGTACGGACGTTACGGCGACAGTATGATGGTTCATATGAACCCAGCAGAGGTTCAAGGGATAGCCTCTCTCGCGCCCGGAGGAAGACTTACTACAAACCCTGTAACTGGACAGCCAGAGGCGTTTCTGCCTTTTTTGGCACCATTGCTGGGTAGTATGCTTGGCTCTGCTGCATTAACTGGTGTTGGTGCTGGCACCATACTGGGAGGAGCAGGAATGAGTTCGGCCCTTGCTGGTGCGATTGGTTCTGGTCTTACAACTGCGGCTATAACTGGCGACCTTAAAGAAGGTTTAGTTAGCGGTCTTACTGGATTTGGTATCGGTAAGGCGTTAGGCGCTGGGCTTGATGCTGCGAAAGGCGTAAAAGACGTTGCCGCAGGAGTTGGAACCGCCAAGGAAGGCGTTAAGATAGCTGGTGAAGCCGCTGCAAAAGCGGGTCAAGCTGATGCTCTTGCTCAGTTAGGTGTAGGTGTCGGTGATGTTGCAGCCAAAGAAACCGCATTGAATTTAGCTTCGGCCAATACCGCCCTTTCAAACGCTGAAAATGTTTTAGCTTCTAAGTCGGCTGATTATGCTCAAGCTGTAAGAGGAGAAGGATTTGGAGGCAGATTAGGAGCAATGGCTACCAATCCCGGTGCTGTTGGCAAGCAGTTGATGAGTGGTAGCTCTTTAATACCTATTGCTGTTGGCGAAGGTCAAAGATCACAGATGGAGATGATGGATCTTCAAGAAGCGGCTGGAAGAAGGTTTGAGGCTGATCAAAAAGCGCGAAAGCAAAGAGCGGAAGGCCTTCTTTCAACATCTCTTGGTCAGGCAGGATCAGATTTTGGCATAGACGTATCTGGCGCTGATCGTCGGTATGCTGCTTATGACCCAAGCAATTACGCAAATGGTGGGTTGGTTTCTCTTAATCCTCAAGAGTATCAACGTCAGTTATCTGAAGCTCGAATGCTAGGAATGCAGCCTGCTCGTATGAATATGGGCGGTGAGGTAGGTAAAAGAAGTAATATGAGTGGAAGGTTCGGTAGCCCTAACGTTAAGTTCGGCTACGGTTCTGCTGCATCAAGACAAGCACAACTTAGAGGCCCAGTAGCTAAGACAGCAGAAGAGCTTGCCGAGGTCGAGTATCGGCCCGGATTTGGCCCTGAGATTAGTTATTTTAGAGAAAGAATTCCAGAAGAAACCACTACAGGATCTGGCGATGCTAGTGGTGCCGCAGGTTCAGAAGACGTAATGGCTGGAACAAATGCGTTGTTAAATAGCCAGATGAGCGATATAGATTTGGCTGAACTTGGCCTTGAGATAGGCAGCGAGGCTGGCGGCGGCGGCGGCTCTGCGGCAATGATTGAATACATCAGGCAGCTTCGGGCTGGCGGTCAAGGCGCTGGTTCTATGCCTAATATGGGCGGCGACTCAAGGGCTTCGTCAGCAATTTTGGATAATGCAGAAGCTCCTTCAAAAGTGAACCAATTGAGAGGGTCGGACTTTGATTACACTGGCTCATACATAGGAATGCAAGAAGGCGGCAAAGCTCCTTCAGCAGATCCTCTGTTAGAGCAAACAATGATGGCTGTTTTAGGAAGATTTTCTCAAGAAGACTCTGATGTAATTATTCAAAGGTTTTTAGATGAATATGGAAGCGAAGCGTTTGATATGCTTAGAAAGCAAGTCCTTGCTTCCGTTTCTGACGGCAAGCCGCAGACTGAGGGCAAAATAGAGGGCGAAGGCGGCGGCATGGATGATCGTGTTAAAGGCACCATCGCTGGGCAAGCACCTGTTGCTTTGTCTCCCGGCGAGTATGTTGTTCCTGCGGATGTTGTTTCCTCTATAGGTGACGGAAGCACCGACTCTGGGGTTGAAAAGCTTGATGGTATGCTTGACCGAGTAAGAACCGAAAAAACAGGAACCACTAAGCAACCTGCTCCTCTTCGCTCTGGAGGAGCATTGCCAGCATGAACCAGCTACTAAACTTTGATGAATCAAGGGTTAGAGATATATCCCGCGAGCCAAAGGTGAGAAAAAAAACCGAGCCAAGAGAAATAACTCACACCATAACAATGGTTCCACCGAATTATATAGAAACGTTGTGGCCCGATGTTAGAGGTCAGTTATTAAAAGCCATCGTTAGATCAAAAGGCCGATGGAATGAAGAGTCTTTGTTCAACTCTATAGCTTTAGGGCATCAACATCTTTGGTTAGCGTTTGATGCAGAACACAAAATAGACGGAGTAGGCACCACAGAACTTGTGTCGTATCCCGGAAAAAAGATGCTTACAGTGCAATTTTTGGGTGGTGACAAATTCAACGATTGGGTTTGGGACATGCTAGAAAGATTTACTGATTGGGCTAAAGATAATAACTGTGATGGCATAGAGGCTACTGCTAGGATGGGCTTCTGGAAATGGCTTCAACAGGACGGATTTGAGCGGTCTTATGTCGTTTACGAGAGGAGTTTGAAAGATGGGTAAAGGTAGCGGTGGCGGCGTCCAACAAAGCGAAAGTGTAGTAACACAAACAAATCTTCCTGAGTATGCCCAGCCTTTCTATGAAGAGATGCTAGGTCGTACAGTCTACGAAAGCACTCGCCCATACGATACTTATCAGGGTCAGCGAATATCTGATTTCAACCCGTTTGAAACTACCGCAATGACGGGCATGGCTGAGATGGCTGGGGCTGGCGCTCCACAACAGATCAGGTCAGCAAGCGATATAGCCACTCAGATAGGGTATCAACCCACAAACATGGGTACAAACATTGCCGCTGGGTTTAATCCTCAACAACAGTTTTCTAATTACAAAGCTGGCACTGTAGCTTCTGATTACACAGCGCCAACTGATGCTTCGCTTACGCAGGGATATAGCGCAGGCACCTTGACCCCTACCTACAGTCCCGGAACTATGGCTTCTGGCTACACTGCTGGATCAAGAGATTCAACATTTTCACCTACTACATCAACCAGCGGTTATGCCGCTGGTGACATAGATCCGGGATATGTGGCGCGAGAGCTAGGTCAAGATTACGCAGCTAGAGACTTGCAATCTCAATACACAGGGCAGGGTGATTTCGGCTCTGGATTTCAAGCAGGAACAGTAGCTGATGCGGCAACGCTAGAAAGCTATATGAACCCTTATCAGCAGATGGTTACGGACATAGAAAAGCGCAAAGCCTTAGAGGCTTCTGGCGCTCAAGCGGTAGGCATACAAGATCAAGCTACTCAAGCTGGCGGCTTAGGCGGTTACAGAGAAGCAATTATGCAGTCTGAAAGGCAAAAGAACCTTTCAGAACAGCTCGCTGATATACAGTCTAAAGGCGGTGCGGCAGCGTTTGCACAGGCGCAACAAGCGTTTGAGGCTGACCGATCAGCAAGGCTACAAGAAGCGCAGCTTGGTCTTCAAACAGGCACTCAGCAACAACAAGCGCAACAACAAGCAGAGCAACTACGGCAATCTGCCTTTAGCACTACTGAGCAAGCTCGACAAGCTCAACAAAAGATGGCTGTTGATTCGTTCCAAGCTGGAGAACAAGCAAGGCAACAAGCCGCACAGTTTGGCATGACGGCTCAACAACAAGAAGATGCGGCAAGACAAGCTCAAGAAAAGCTTCGCCAAGGAGCGTTGGGTCAGACAATGGAAGGCGCGGCTCAAAAAGAGCAGTTTGCACAAAGAGCGTTTGATGCTGGTGAGCAAGCCAAGCAACAAGCGGCGCAACTAGGTCTTTCGGCTGCACAACAACAGGAAGCGGCCAATCAGGCTGCTCAAAGATTCCGTTCAGAGGCTTTTGGTCAAACTCAACAAGCGCAACAGTTCCAGCAACAAGAAGCTAGGGCTGTCTTTCAAGCAAGAGAGCAAGCTAAACAACAGGCTGCACAGTTGGGCTTGTCTGCCGCAGAAACTCAAGAGCGTATGGATCAAGCTCAAAATCAAGCTGCAATGCAGGCTAGAGAGTTTAATGTCCGGTCAGCACAAGACAGAGCGCAATTAGGATTGGCTGGCCTACAAGCTGATCAAGCTGGTCGAGGACAATCTTTAGATGCTGCAAGATTACTTAGTTCCCTTGGCGGTCAAGAGCAGGCGATGGCATTTGACAGGCTTCGCAACCTACAAGCTGCTGGTGAGATACAGCGTGGTCTGGATCAGCGTAGCCTTGATATGGGTTATCAAGACTTCTTGCGTCAGCAAGCGTTCCCAAGAGAGCAGATTGGATTCTTTAGCAATATGCTTCAGGGCTTACCTGTTACCCCCGGTAGCACTATGGCGAGCTATGGCGTACAGCCTTCAACTGGTCAACAGCTTCTTGGCGCGGGTATAGGTGGCGTTGGTCTTTATAAAGCGTTAGGTACTTAATTATGCAAAATATTATTCAGGCTGAAGACGATGTTAAAGGTATGCCTGACCAAGCTTTGCAGCAGATGGCTCAAAGGCCCGATGGCCGCTACCCTCAGTTTTTGGTCGTAAGCGAGATACAGCGCCGATCAAATATGAGAAAACGTTTTGAGAGCCAGCAGAACAATCAACCTCAAGGCACTGTTAAAGACCAGATTGTTCAGCAGGGTATTGCTAGTTTGGCACCTCCACCTCCTCAAATGCAGCAGGCTATGGGTGTGCCTCAACAGATGCCTCAAGGAGCGCCTATGCCTCCTCAAATGCCGCCACAAGGCATGTACGCTGGCGGTGTTGTGAACATGAATATGGGGCAACAGGTGCCTTACATAACTACTGAGCGTCGTTTTGGCATGGCAGATAGTGGGCCTAGGTTGACTGATGCTGGAAGAGAAGCAACCGCTGCGCTGTATGGCGGTATGACTCAACAAAGGCCCGGAAAACTAGAAACAATATATAAAGGCGATTTAGTTGGTATGCCAATGTCGGAGTACGAAGCTTTGTTGGCTCAAGGCTACACGCCGACTGCGACAGGTGGCCTTTCTAGACAAGGGCCAGCTAGAGATACCGCCATGTTTGATCCAGAGATTGCTCAAAAAGCAACTGGAATTGAGGGTTTTGAGAGCGAATATTTTGACACTGGCGTAGATAGCGGTTTTGGCGAAGAGAGAAACCGAGTTCGTGTTGCTCAATACATGCAAGACAACCCAGAAAGGGCTGCGGAGATGATTAGCTCTGGCAACATAAGAAAGTTTTTAGAAAGAGAGGACAGGCTTGCCTCGTATGAAGGTCAATATGAAGCTGATCCTATTCTGAACCCAGATCCGAATGCGCTTACTGATCAGATGGCAGCAGTCAAAAGTCGTATGAAACAATACAACGACGTAATTAGTTCAGTTGCTCCAGACGTTGA
>JGI24003J15210_10001485_pt1 | contig 10283 bp, 6 predicted proteins | sample LinPmetageLP28_FD_15210 | JGI IMG/M metagenome (IMG submission 15210)
TATCTGAAAGATGTTTAGTTACTCAAGCTGCGAATAACTTCGTATTGTTTAAGTCAACTATATAATTATTAACATTTAAAAGATAAAGAAAATGGGACATGTAAAATTAAAAAAGGCTAGTGCATTTGATGTAATGCCAGCTGATAGTGTAGTTAGCATAAAGTTAGTTGGTGGTAGTACTGACACTGGTAAAATTGAAATATTATTTCTAGGTAGCAATACTTTAAAATATACAATAATACCTACTGGTTGGGTTCAAGCAACTGCAGGCACTCACTTTGGACAAGCTGATGTGGATAATTTGAACGAAGCTGTTGGTTTAATTAGCGGAGGATCAGGAATGATTGATGTTAGTTTATCAAAAGTTGTAGGTTCAATATCATACACTTAATCAAAAACAATAATAAGATCCCGCTTCGGCGGGGTCTTTTTTAATTATTATATTATATTATATTATGGAAACAAAAGAAAAGAAAAAGCCTGTGGCTAAAGCCCNAGCAACTCCTGAAGTAAAAAAAGATACTTGGGAATACAAAGATAGAACTTATTTTTTAANAGGTTCAAAAGAACCTTTAACATTTAAAATTCCTTCAAGACACACTCCTAGACATCCAATGTTTTGGTTTGATCCTGTAAAAGGCTACAACAGAGAGTTAAGATATGCAACTAATCAAAAATCTGTATTTGTTGATGAACAACAAGGACCAGTTACTTTAGAGCATATTGTTTTTGAAGATGGAACATTATATGTACCAAAAGAAAAAGTTCAATTACAAAAACTATTATCTATATATCATCCAGCTAAAGGAAAAGTTTATAATGAATTTGACAAGAAAGCTGTAGCTGTTGATGAATTAGACATGATAGAGTTTGAAATTAAAGCATTAAACGCTGCTTCAGTAATGGATATTGAACAAGCAGAAGCAATATTAAGAGTTGAAAATGGTTCAGCTGTATCTGGTTTAAGTTCTAAAGAGCTAAAAAGAGATATATTAATATTTGCTAAGAGAAACCCTAAATTGTTTTTAGATTTAGCAGAAGACGAAAACGTAGTACTTAGAAACTTTGCTATTAACGCAACTGAGTCAGGTATTATTAAGTTGTCTCAAGATCAAAGAACGTTTACTTGGGGTACTAACGGTAGAAAATTAATGACAGTTCCTTTTGATGAGAACCCATATTCAGCAATGGCTGCTTGGTTCCAAACAGATGAAGGACTTGAAATTTACAAATCTATCGATAAAAAACTTAAATAACAAGTGATTATAAATAAGGGTGGTTTTATCGCCACCCTTTTTTTTTAAAAATATTAAAATGGCAATAAACGTAAATGAAGTTTATAAAACGGTTTTATTAATATTAAACAAAGAACAGAGAGGTTATATAACTCCTGATGAATTTAATAAAACAGGCACACAAGTTCAGTTAGAAATATTTGAAAAGTATTTTGAAGACTTGAACCAAAACTTACGTATACGTCAAGATGAAACAGAATATGCCGATAGAGTTAAAAACGTAGATGATAAAATATCTATATTTAAAACTCAAGGCGATTGTACCTGGAATGGTACTAATAAACTTTTTACACCACCTAACAATGTTCATAGATTAGGAACTGTGATATACAAGCAGTCAATAGAAGCTGAAAGAGTTCAAAGAAATGATTTACTATATCTAAAACTTTCACCTTTAACAAAGCCAACAACATCTTTTCCCGTGTATTCATACGAAGATAAATTAACTACTACTCCAGATCCAAAAATATATATAGAGCCATCATCTATACAGTCAGATATTTCAGTAACATACATAAGAAAACCTAGCAACATAAGATTTGGTTACACTGTAGGAGGTTTAGGACAATACCTGTACGATAACAATGCTTACATACCTACAGGCTTACCTATAGTTGATAATTATTTATTTCAAAGCTTAGCAACTAATTTTGTGGCTACTTCAAGTCAGCCAACTAGTATAGTATGGTCTGGTTTGACTATATCATCCGCTGGCGTAAATTATACAGGCAATGGCACTGGGTTAAAGTTTACTTTAACAATGAACTCTTCTGGAGTTATAACTAATTTAAATGTTGATGGATCAAGCGGGACAGGTTTTGTAGCTGGTGAAACTATAACTTTTTCTAATTCTGTTTTTCAAGCAGGTGGTGGTGGTGGTGGTGGAACCGATGCTGTTGTTACTTTAACAGCTGCTAGCCTATACAGCGGGACTACATATGGATCTACCCAATTTGAAATTGACAACACTGATCAAACAGAAACTATATTAAACATATTAAAATACTCAGGTATAGTTATAAGAGATCCACAAATAATAAATTCAGCACAGCAAATGGCTATGGCAGAAGATCAAAATGAAAAATCTTAATAAATGGGACTAATTACAGAGACTAACGAAGAATATTACGCTGGTGAAAAAGTTTTTCCAATAGCAGCAGCTACAACTCAAAGCTCATTTGCAACTACTTTTAACACTGAGCTAGCATTAAGTTCTTCTTCTGCTAGTAGTAATTTTATATTTGAGATAAGTACAGACGGTGGAGCTACCTATGCTATTTACTCAGCAGGCGTTATTTCACTAAGTAACGAAAATAAAACAATTGATGTAAGTGTAGCAGTTGCTGGACCTGCCATAGCTAGAGTAACTTTAAAAATAAATGCTGTTCAAAATAATTACGGAGGTTATTCTTATGTTAAGCTAAATGATATTATAAATACTTTTATAGCTACTTATGTAGGTACAGGTAAATTAATACCAAGTGTTAAAAGAACTGATGTTATATTTCACGCTAAGCGTGGCTTACAAGAGTTTAGCTATGATACTTTAAAAAGTATTAAATCACAAGAAGTTACAATACTACCTAGCTTATCTATGATAATACCACAAGATTATGTTAATTATGTTAGGTTGTCGTGGATTGATGCTTATGGTATTAAACATATTATTTACCCGTCAGATAATTTAACTATAAAACCTACAGATGTACCTTTACAAACTGTAAATGGTGAATTCATACAGGACGGATATGGTTCTAATACTCAAGGAACTTCTGAAACTTCTAGAAGATGGGACAATCTAAATCAAAGAAGACTAAGCGGTGGATTTGATGCTTATCAAGATGGTGTTGAAAACTACTACGGCGATAACTATATGTTTGGGCACCAACAATTAGGCATGAGATACGGCGCGTTACCTGAAACTACTCAAGTGAATGGTTATTTTACCATGGACCCAACAAGAGGTACTATATCTTTCTCTAGTGACATGAATGGTAGAACAGTTGTTTTAGAGTATATATCAGACGGTTTAGCTTATGACACTGATTCTAAGGTGCCTAAGATGGCCGAGGAGGCGATGTATATGCATATAGCTTATTCTATATTAGCTGGAAGATCTGGAGTCCAAGAATACATTGTTCAAAGATTTAAAAAAGATAGAAGAGCTCAGCTAAGAAATGCTAAGATAAGATTATCAGATATTAAACTAGATCAAATAGTTAGAATAATGAGAAACAAATCTAAACAGATTAAACATTAATATGGCTCAAGTTAAAAACACATTTGTCAAGTCTAAGATGAACAGAGACTTAGACGCTAGATTAATGCCTAATGGTGAATATAGAGAAGGTAGAAATATTGGTGTTAGTAAATCTGAAGGATCTGATGTCGGTGCATTAGAAAATATAAAAGGTAATGTTAATATTTTTCCAGGTTTTATAAATAAATTAAACGCAAATTTAACACCTAATGAAAAGCCTTTAGAGATTATAGGTATGTTTACACATGAGGATAGTTCTTCTATATACATGTTTTTAACTACATTTTCTGATGCTTCTAAAAATCAATTAGAAAATCATGCTAATGTATTCAGTTCACATTGTTACGTAACAAGAATTAAGTACAATGGCAATTTAACTTTACCAGAAGAAAATAGGTATGAATCTTCAATACTAGTTGAAGGAAGTTTTCTAAACTTTTCTAAAACTCACCCTATATCTGGCTTTAACATAGTTGAAGACTTAATGTTTTGGACTGATAATAGAAATAGTCCAAGAAAAATAAATATTGAAAAAGCAGCTGGCCTTGCTAAAGGTGATGCTTTAAGTCGTTCTTTTTACTATAGAGAAGATCAAATATCTGTAGCTAAATATTATCCTTATAATTCTTTTTCACTTATTAGAAGAGACGGCAGTAATTATACTTCTACTGTTAAAAACGTTACTACAGAATGGCTACCAATATCTTTGTCAGCTCCTTTAGATTCTATAAAGACAGTTGGATCAAATACAGTATTAAATTTTCGTGATCTTGCCCAGCCACAACCTGCTCCACCTGCTAGTAAGCCCAACTGGACAGGTACAGGCGCCCAGAATAGTAGTATTGCAAATTTCTTTTCTAAAACAGGAAGCAACGACTACCCTGTAGTAAGAATTAAAAATGCTCAAAAACCAGGTTCTCAAGATTTATATATCTACAACGTCACAGGTAATGAAGCTGGAGTAGCTATATCTCAAACTTCGCTAACTACTCAAGTGAGTATACCAACAGCTCCAGATGGTTCAACTTGGGCTGATCCAGGTGATGTTATAATATTTCAATTAAAAAATCCTGACTTTGATATATCTTTTGACGGTGATAGAGAGTTTTTAAAAGATAAATTTCCAAGGTTTAGTTATAGGTTTAAATATACAGACAACGAATATTCATTAATGGCACCTTTTACGCAGCCTGTATTTATGCCAGCTCAAGACGGTAGTATAACTTGGCAAGATGAAGATGTAGCTACAAAAACAACTGAATTAGGATTTTTTGAAAATAGAGCTAGCGAAATAGGTTTAGTAATTAATTTACCTTATTATCCAGGTGGTGATGGAGATGCACTTTATCCTACTTTTAATTTTGAACTACAAAGAGAGTTACATATAGATGAAATAGAAATATTAATTAAAACCTCTAATGATAATAATATATACATTGTAGACAATGTGGATATTAGTAGTGGTGGTGGTTGTCCTCCTGAAAACTTAGTAGCACCTGATGGAGCATCTCAAGCTATAAGAAATCAATTTATATATAAATATAGAGGTGAAAAACCTTACAAAGTTGTACCAGAATCTGACGTAACAAGAGTTAATGACATTGTTCCAATAAGAGCGCTAGCTCAAGAAACATCTGGAAATAGAATAATGTATGGAAATTATGTAGATAATCATGCTTTACCTCCTAAGTTGTGGTATGAAGTTAATCATTCGCTAAAAACAGGCTCATTTAACCCTGATTTTAACGTTGCTAATAATCCACCTATTGCTACTACTATAAACAACAAGATTAAAGAATATTACAATGCAACTATAAAACAAGGCAGGACTTATCAAGTTGGAGTAGTTCTTTCAGATAGATATGGTAGACAGTCTACGGTTATGCTAGCTTCTGAGTCAGAAGACTATGGCAACAACAATAGAGATAGATCTACTGTTTTTATGCCTTATAATAATTCTGGATCAACTAGCACTTTAAACTTTTTTGGCAGTTCATTAAAAATGGATTGGCATCTTAAAATACCTGATATAGAAGATTATAACACTTTGAATTATCCTGGTTTATATAATGTAAATACTAGGCCTAGTGGTTGGTATAGTTATAAAATAGTTGTTAAACAGCAAGAACAAGAGTATTACAATGTGTACTTGCCAGGCAGCATGTCTGGAAATGTCATATATAAAGACAATGAAACTAAATTAAACTATTCAGATTCTTGGAATACTTCTAACTTATCTCTATATGGTGATAACATTAATAAGATACCTAGAGATATGACTAATGTTGGTCCAACCGACAGAATATATGGTAGTAAAGAATCTTTGTACTATAGAGTGGTTCAACCTAATTATAATTTTTCAGCTCAAAGTATTCCAGCTACTGTAGAAACTAATAGATGGAATTCTAGACAAACAGTGCTGCCTGTGTTAGAGTCTACAGTTGTAACTATACAACCGTTTTTAGATCTAGGTACTTGGGTTACTCAAAAAGGAGTTACTAGTTCTTTAGCTTACCCAGGAGCGTATGATGACTCTGGAACAGTTGTTTCAGGCACTATAGATCCACTAGTGAAATCAGACAATAATCCATTTGTTGCAAACGTTAACAATAACGAAAATAAAGATAGAGTAGGTTTTTTAAATACTACTCAAATATCTAGTAGCTCTACAGATTTAGCTAAGTTTTCACAATCTTTAATAGTTGCGGAAACTAAGCCTAAATTGTCTAATCTAGAGCTCTATTGGGAAACAGCAACTTCAGGGTTAATAAGTGATTTAAACTCATCTATATTGACTACAGGAGATTCTAACGCACCTAAAGATCTTACAACATTTTTATTTGAAGGCCAAGAATCTATTGAATACACTGGTGCTAATCTAGCCACTTGCTTATTAAACAAAAACGTAAATATAGTTACTAATGCTGGGGTAGAAAACAGTAATATTAATTACGATATAAAACTTTTAAGTGTTAAGTCTATAGATAAAAATGGACAAGAGTCAGACTGTTCGTTATTTGAAATAAAATCATTTCCATCTGCTATATCTGCAGGAAAAGAATATAATTTGTATTTAACATCTGCTGCTAGAGAAACTTTACAATACAATTCTGATGACGATTTAAACGTTTGGAACAAGGAGTTTGTTTTTAATTTTGAATTAACAATAGTAAATCCTAATCCTGCTGGACCTCCTTATCCCCCAGCTTTCGTGTCTAAAAGAAACAACTTTTTTAGTAACAACGCTCCTTTACTAGGCGCTACAGTTAATCCTTCCCCAGTTAATCCATCTGATACTGCTAATTGGGCTGGTGATACCTGGGCTTTCAGTATAGGCGGTGAAGAACCTGATTCAGGACAAACAGACTATGACTACGTAAAAAAAGAGCATTTATTTGAAAAAACAAGTGGTGGCTCTATAGTTAGCTTAGGCGTCGGTCCTACTGATTACAATATAACAGCTGCTAGTAGAAACCAAACTAGAAACAGAAATCAACACTTTTTTACTCAAGATAAATGGACTCAATACAATACTGGAACAGTTCCATATCCGCTGTTTCCTCCAGGTAGTACCACTTGGAACAATGGTAGTTTTAAAGGTTTAACTTCAGGAGCTGAATTGTATATAGAAAAACTAGAGTGCGCTATTAACAAAGGGAATGATACTGAAAAATTTGACTTTCAAGAATGGTGGACTTTGAAAAAACTAGGAGTTACAGATGATGATAGAAACTCAGGAACTATTGTGCCTAAACCAGATTGGTTTACTGATACAACTGCCATATGGCAAGACAGTCCTCAACTAGTAGACTTAAGCGGATCTGCTTATGGTAGTCAAAACTTAAGATACACTTACTATGACTATCCTTGGAAAGTAGAATTTGTAGACTACAACTCGTCAAGCCCAGCTCCATGGTTAGCTTCAGGAGCACTGAGCAACAACAGTGGTTTTACTTCTGGTTGGTATTTGCTTGCAGATGGCAATCACCCTCCGTTTGAGTGGCAAGGCGCTGCTACTGAAAAGAGTAATAACAGATTTTGGGCTGAAGGATTTTTAAATGGTGGACAATATAGTGTACACAAAATAACTATAGGCGTTAGAGAAACATTTGCAAATGGTCAGGTTTCTCAATTAGGTCAACTTGTTGTTTACGTAAAACTTTATAGATAATGGCTTATAACTTAGAAATATCTTATTTTAATTCTTTTTGGGTAAAAAAGACAAACAATCAATGGACAGAATCTCAATATGGAACTGCTGGGCATGGTAATATATCTAAAATACCTAATTGGCCAGGGTTACCTTATAAGGCTTATGGAACTACTGCTGGTACTAGATACTTAAATTATGTTTCTACTTCACAAATGTCTTCTATACCAAATCAAAGACCGGATGTTAACTATTCTCCAGATACATATGACTTAACGCTTAACTGGGTTATAGAAGAGTCTAGAATAAAAGGTGCTTTTAATGGCGATTCTACTGATTATGGTGTTAAAGCTTATTTATTAGATGACCAATATACAGCTGTAACTAGAAAAAACAATGTTATATATTCAGGTCTATTTAACTCTAAAACAAACGTTAATGAAACAAACGTTTTTTCATCAGCACAAAGTATAACATTTGCAGCGCCAGAGCAATACGGATCTATACAAAAGTTATATAGTGAAGATACTAAATTATTATTTTTTCAAGAAAATAAAATTAGTAGAGCTATGGTTAATAAAAATATTTTATACACAGCCGAAGGAAGAGGCGCGCCTGTTAGCTCACAAAATCTTGTAATAGGGGAAATAACTCCATTTGTAGGTGAATATGGTATTAGTAGGAATCCTTATTCGTTTGCTAAGTACGGTAGAAGAAAATACTTTACTGATAAAAACAGAAATGTAGTATTAAGATTATCAGACAACGGTTTGACACCAATAAGTGACTACGGCATGGCTGATTTTTTTAGAGATAAATTATCTGAAATAGATGATAACTTGTATCAAAATATAGTAACAAGAGATTTATCAGGAATACAATCGCCAACCTGGCCATACGGTTCAATTCAAGCTATTGGTGTTGGAGAGCCTTATATAGAAATAACCAACCCAGGTGAATACGTTGGGGATATTCTTACAGGAATACCTATTGGATCTTCACTTCTCATAAATGATATAGATACTGGATGTTATGTTAAGAATGTAATCTTAAGTGGATCTACTGCAGGTAGAGTACAATTGACAGAATTAATCCCTTTTGATACATCGACAATGGGAGCTTTAAAAGCTAAATTTATAATCTATGAAAAAGATAAAGTTATAGGAGCTTACAATGCTTACACTGACAAGTATGTATTGAGCTTGCAAAAAAGAGATGGAGAATATAACACGTTGTCATTTGATGAAAAAGTATTAGGTTGGGTATCTTTTTATGATTATAAGCCTTACAACGCTAAAAGTTTATTTAACAGATTTTATACTACTAGTCAAACTAATTTATGGATGCACAATGCTGAAAATGTTTTAAGAAATAGTTTTTATGGTGAAGAACCTGCTGCGTCTTCTATAGAGTTTATATTTAATGCTCAGCCAAACATCGTTAAAACATTTAAAACAGTAAATTACGAAGGTACTAATGGTTGGGAACTAACTAGTATGATAAGTGATCAAACAGGAGCACTGTCAGCTGGAGGTGGTTTTGAAATCTTTGAAGACGAAACAGCTGTTATAAAAAGCTATGGAGAAGGATCATATATTGAAGATGGTATAGAATATAAAGCTGGCTTTGAGTTAAGAGAAAATAGATATGTAGCCAACGTGATTAACAATACAACAGCTCAACCAAGAGAGATTATAATAGGTAGTCAAGCTAGCGGTATTAAAGGATATTTTACAACATTGAAATTGACAACAGATGCAACAACAGATTTAGGTGGCGCTAAAGAACTGTTCGCCGTAGGATCTGAATATGTCATGTCATCTTATTAAAATTAAAATATGGGTTTATTAAATAAAAATAACAATAGAAGAAATAAAAGAAATAGCTTAAGAAAGCAAGAAGGTACAGTACCAATTACAAATAGTGGTAGCACCAGTTGGGGTAGCGGTAATAACATCACATATACTCCGCCTGCTAATAATCCTCCTCAAATAACAGTTGACTCTAATCAAGTATCTACACCTATTCTAAGCGCTGCTAATAATCCAACACAATCAGCACAAACTCTCCCTTCTGGTGGTGGTGGTGGAAATATGATGGGTTATATGCAATTAGCTGCAGCTGCTACACCTATGGTTATGGGTTTTATACAAAGTAACAAACAAAGAAAACTTGCTAAAGATCTTGAAACAGCAAGATTAGCTAAAGAAGCAGATGTTCAAAAATTAATGGCTAATAGAGCAGAAGTAAGAAATCCTTATGCTAATTTAGCTGTGGCTACTGAAGCAGCAGAGTTTCAAGCTCAACAAGCAGATCAATCACTTGCTAATACTTTAGATGCTATGCAAGCTGGAGGTTTTGGTGCTGGTGGTGCTACTGCGCTAGCTAGAGAAGCTTCTAAATCTAAACAAGATATATCAGCTGGTATACAAAAACAAGAAGCTGCTAATCAAACAATATTTGCTAAAGGTGAAGAGTTAAGACAAGACGAAATGATACAGCAAGATTTAGATAAAATAAATTTTGAAGTAGGTAATTTAGATAGATTAGAACAAAAAGAAATGGATGCTAGAGATGC
>JGI24003J15210_10001489_pt1 | contig 10263 bp, 21 predicted proteins | sample LinPmetageLP28_FD_15210 | JGI IMG/M metagenome (IMG submission 15210)
TTGCATAGCATCATTAATTGTATCAATAATTTCATTTGATAATAAATTTTTAATATCGTAAGTATTGTTTAAAAGTATTCCTGTTCCATCTTCATCACAGCTTCCTATCAAATATATTTCATCATAATATAACTCATCATCATCATCAGGTTGTAAATAACCATCTCCCCTCATGCCTTTTTTATAAGTATAAAACACATCAAAAATAAACTCATCTATTTCAAAAATAAAACTAGATTTCATATTCATTGTTTTTTTTAGTTAATTCTTGTAGTTCTAGTAACGCTTTGTTTTTTTCATAACGATAATCACTCATAGCCATTTTATGCTTTGATAAATCGTTTTGTAAAGTAGCGATATACATAGTTATGTTTGCTATACAATTAATTACTTTTTTTAAGTCTGGATTGTCAGGTTTGGCTTTGTTCCATTTTTTAACAACCCCTACAAGTTCTAACATGTTAGCGTAATGTTCTAGGTCTTTAAGGTTTTGAATCTTGTTTATCATTTTATTAATGTTAAACCAAACTCATTAGCAACATAATTAATATGCTTTTGAGTTGTCATTGACCACCAACCAAGCTGATGTAGTTCATCGCCTTGTATTGTAGCAACATGTGTTGTGTAACTCCACACTTTGTTTCCCTGTATGGATAGGTTTTGTTTGTACTTGTCTAGTTTTTGCATAATTTTTATTTAATAGTTTTCTATTTTTTTCATGACTGACTTAGTTAATTTTTGTTTTTCTGTTCCTTTGTCAAAAACAGGATTACAATTATCTCCTATTGTTTTCCACATAAACCTTAATTCTTTTTCTGTAAATTTAATTTTTGTCATTTGTTTTAATTATTAATATGTAACTAATATAATAAATATAAAGTTATAAACAAAATATTTTATAAATTATTATTGTATATTCTGTAACATGTCTTTAGCTACACAAATCTTGTTGTATATCTCATTGTGTTTACTAGCGTTTGAACTATAATATAATGCTAGTTCTAATCTTTTAATTTCGTCTTTTAGGTCGTCAGCTTGTGTTCTCATTAAAAATAGTTTTTGTATTCGTTTAATTTAAGAGTAAATTTTTGAAAGTCTAAGGCTGCTTTCTCTGTTTTAAAAAAATAGCTTTCTGAAACATGTTTAGTAACCACATCTAATTGAAAAGATGTTTTTTGTTTGTTTGTTCTTATTCTTGTTTTCATAATTAATTTTGTAACCTACCACAAATAGGGTGTTGCTCTGTGGTAACTTCTGTTCCTTTTTTTATTTTTTTAGTTCCCCTCCACACATCAACGATGGTGTCCTCTGATAAAATAATAGTTTGTTTACCTAAGTAACCATCTAATTTNCTGTCAGGTGTTTGCATTTTAATACTACCAATAAGTTTTTTATTGATAAAGTATTCTTTTAAGTAATATTGTATTTTAAACATATTGTAAATATAAATATAATATAAGTTATAAACAAATAATTTAATAAATATTCTAAGTAGTATTACATATAAAAATTAATAAGTGAGGGAAAACCTTAGGCAGCTAACTGTATTGTAGCATGAAAGCTGACACTTTCTATTACCTCCTAGATATCAGTCTAGTTTTTTTGTTATTTAATTATAGGAAACTTTATCCTGTCCTTTGCTAATGTATGTTGTCTTATTGTTTTATTTAAGCTGTCGTACTTTTGACTATTTTTCCCCTTGGAACATTAGGTCGTAAACCCTAAACTTTCTTAAAACCACTTTTCAAACATTCAAGCCCTCTTTCAACTTGTTTCACACTTTTGTTTTTTAATTCCCATTTGTTTCAATGAGTAGCAATTTTCCTTATTAATTTCAATATGTCAAAGAACTTTGTTAATTATTTAGCTAATATAAATANAATATTAGTTATAAACAAATAATTTNATAAGTATTCTATGCCTACTGATTAGTGTATAGCGTATTTACCAAAGTTTGGTCTGGATAATATAGAATAAGTTGCATAACGACATGGGTCAATAATATGATTATGTAAGTCCTCAGCGATATTAACTAGCTTTCCAGACTTATCTTCTTTCCACTTATAGTTTCTAAATTCTTGTATAGCGTTTGTAGAGTTGGCTTCTATATGTATTTTATATCTTTTTAATAAATCAATACCTGCGTTNATAGAATCTCTACCTTTCATGCTTGGGTGTATATTATGCCCCATCTTCCTTAACTCATCAATTAAGCGTGGTTCTGCACTATCTGCATAGATAGGGTTGGAAGCCATGTTCTCCCCCCTTAGAAACTTATTAATATCGTTTGTAGTCATTTGTGTTCTATATAAATGTTCTTTGATATATAAGTTATGTTCTAAAGTATAAACAGAAACAAGAGTTGTAGGGTCGTTAGTGTAACCAAAGTCCATTCCATACGCTATCAGTTTTGCTTCTATTGGTATTTTGTTTACTTCTGTGTATTTAAATATAGTTCTCCTGCTTGATGCCCTTTGCCCTAATCCATAGATTTGCCAATATTGTTCATCTGTGTCTTTTAACCTTTCTATTTCATGTTTTATAGAATCTTCTAAAAATGGGTTGTCTTTATAGGTTGTTTGATAAAACTCACAATCATCTCGTGGAATAACTTTGTCATATATCCAATGATATTCATCAGATGGATTAAAATCTAAAATTACCCTATCTTGAGTTCTAAATATAAGTTGTTGCCAATCTTCCCAATATAACTCGTTACCCTCATTAATAAATAACAGGTCTCTTTTTCTTCCCCTTATCTTTTGTGATTGGTCTAAGCTAGTGAACTCTATTAAGTTGCCATATAAGTTATACTCAGAGTTTGATTTATTATGGAACTCCTCTCTGTATATATTATGTTCTTTAAGTATCTGTAAAAAGTCTCTTAGGACTGTTGCTCTTAAACTAGGAAATGATTTCCTGCAAATAGTTATTATCTTTCCCCTGTAATTAACGCAGTATTGAAATATAATGTAAAGCAGTATGTTATATGTTTTTCCTGACCTAGTTCCACCTTGCTCAACTAAAATCTTCGCTTTACTTTTAACACAATGCTTGTATACAATGTTAGTCTGAATCTTCTGTTTTATCAATTATCTCTATTTGAAAGTTATTAGGTAATCCATCTACGCCTGTTATTTCTTGTCTTTCTATGTATCCTCTTTTCTTTCCTTTTGTCTTTAGATAAAATATTGTAGCTGCTGTATTAGCATTGCCTATTTGTTCATGTAGTTGGCTTTCAGCAAAGTCAAGAGCAATGTTTTCAATATCTGAAACATCTTTTGCAAATTGTTCATCTTCGTTTAGCCATTTATAAAATGTGCTTCTAGGTATTTCTGATTTTCTACAAGCTACTGTAACTACTCCCAAACTTTTTTCTAATGCCTTAAGCATTGATTCCTTTTTTATGTGTCTACTTTTGTTCATATTATTTGTCAAATCCTTTAAGTGGATAGAAGATTAAACTATTTCTGTAAGCATCTTTGTTATGCTTTATAATCTTGGTTACTCCATGTATGTTATACCATGCTGGATATACTAGTATGCTGTTGTCAGCTTGTTCAAATGTATGACCAAAATCTGGAACAGTCAAAGCACCCCCATCTGTGTTTTTTCTTTTTGTTAATATTACATTTACTGTATTTTTTAAGTTACCCCTATCTTGATGAAATGGTGCTGCAATATTATAATTAGATATACTACTAGTAAATAAGTTTCCAAACCTATATTTTTTTAAAGTTGTTTCTTCTATTATTTTCTTTTGTATTTCGTATTGTTCTGGCATGTATTGTTTAATTAACTTCTCACTTTCTAAACAAGCAAGTAACATGGCTTTTATAAATGTCTTTGCTGACTTTTCCCTATGTACTGTGCTAACAGAGTTGTAAGGTCGTCTAAGATGAGGTTTAGCTAATACACCTCCTAGTATAGTTGACATTTGTACTGTGCTAAGTTTTTGTGCTTGTTTACGAGTTATACCATACTTCCTTTGGTTTTGCATAACTTCTGCTCTTTCTAATAATGACTTTGGCACATTATCACTTAAGAACTCTTTGTTAGCTATTGTAATAAATTGTTTCAGCTTTGTGGGTAAGTCTGTTAAATAAAATCCTATAACTTTATTTTCAAATTTTAACAAACAACTTTCTGTTATAGTTGATGGCATATAATCACATCTTCTTCCAATCTTAATGTCGTGTTCTTTTTTAACTAGGTTTAATATTTCCATTCTTAATTATATTTATTTGTTCTTTTAAAAACTCAAAGGCATCATTACTATTTTTAACTTCTTTATTATGCTGTATGTTTTTTACTCTAGTTCTTATTGTTTTTATTTGTCTTTCTGTTTGTTGGCTGTTTCTTAGTTTCCTGCCTTTTGTTCCATCATCATTAATTTTTAATATAAAAGGATTAAATTTATTTATAAAAGTTTTATTCATAAACCTATCTCCCTCTGCAATAATTAGCATGTTATGTTTCTTCTGAACATATTGTAAAGAATTAATATCTTTCATTACAGACATACTTAATCTATCAGTACCATCAAAAACATCTCCAACAAATTTTCCCATCACACTTATCTGACCATCAGATTTAAAATGTATGGTCTTAATTTTACAACTCTGGTCTAATTTATATTGTTTTATTAGCTGTTTACATAACCATGTTTTACCACTACCACATTGACCTATGATTAATATACTATTTTTTATCTGCATTTAACATAGCTTTGTAAAAGATGTCAGACANATCAGCTTCTTTCTTTTTTAAACTTTCATAAACCTGTTGAACTCCATTAATATATTTTTCTGTTGGNAACTCTAATATAATAGATTTCTTTGTTTGTTCGTACATATTGTCAATCTCACTATCTAAGTCAACCTCATCTAACACACTATAATCAACTGCTTCCTCTGGCTGCCAAACATCTATACCCCAATCTTTTAATTCTTTTGTTTCCCAATCGTTAGCCAACAAATCCCAATCCCACTCTCCAAAACCTACATTGTCTTTTATAACAAATTGCTTTTTCTGTTCTTCTGTTAAATCATCTGCCATAACTGCCCAAACATCTTTATGACCTAGTTCTAAACACGCTTTGTACCTCATGTTACCACCTAGTATAATATTGTTTTCATCAACTATTATAGGTCTTAATTTAAGCATGTCTGGAAAATCAACAATACTATTCATTAATTTTTTAAACTTATAATCTTTTATAACCCTTGGATTATTGGGGTTGCTTTTAATTTTAGATATCTTGATTTTATTAGGTTTCATACTTATATAACGATTTTAAATTAATTTTTTTCTATGGTCAAGCATTCTGTTAATTTACTTTCTAGTAATTTACATTTGTTTTCTAGGTAATGCACTCTGTCTATTTCATCTATTGTAAGTTTGCTTTTAAAAGTAAATAATTTTTCTATTTCTTTTAGTTTTTTATTTGACTTACAATACATTTTATAATTATTAAAAGAATGTATGCAACTAGCGTGAGTCATTGTTTTGCTATTATCATTAAAAAATTTTGATATATTAGTCCATCGCATGTTTAATTTTTCCCTTAGTATATAACAAACTAAGGACCTTACTTCCACATGGTTTTTTCTTCTAGTGTTTTCAAAAATATCTAAGTTAGATAATTTGCTTATTTTATTTACTATCTGTATTGGTTTTAAATTTTCACTCATGTTCTTAATTTTAAAAGGTTGTAACATTCTATGTATTTTAGTTTTGCTTTACCTTTGTATTTTTGTTTAAATAATTCATACAATTTTTTTGTGTATTGATATTTAGTTCCACAGTCTTTAAAATATTTCTCTGCAAACTTCTTACCCTTTCCCTTAAAGTAGTTTACATTGTCTGCTGTGTCTCCTGCTATCATTTGCTCATAGAAGTTGTATAACGCTTCTGATTCGCTTATATCTAGTATTACTTTGTGTTTGTAATGGTAGTTATACATTAAACATGGAAACTGCTTGTAGTCCTTGTCTATGCTTACTATCATAACTTCTTCCCTGCCAAACTCATCACTCAACCTTTTCCAATACCTAGCTACTAGGTCATCAGTTTCTATTCCAAAACCATACTTGCTATCATAATTGTCTTTTACATACTGATGCATAGGGTGTAGTAATGGGGGAAGTTCTTGTTTTTTTCTATTGGCTTTGTAGTTGGTCGTTATTAACTTTCTGAAATTACCCTTTGAACCATTAAAGGTAACCACTTTGTCAATAGCGTATAGTTCTTCTAAGTCGTTTATTATTTTCATATACTGTTCATCAAATTTGTTTATACTATCTTTTATATTAGTATAGAAATTATCTGGGTATATTTCATAATTAACATCATTCTTAGAACGATAACAACTTGCAAAAATTAAACTGTCTGCGTCTATTAATAAAATCATGTCTTGTATTTTGTTTTGTCTTTCTGTATCCAATTATCCTCTAAGTCTATTACAGTATAGTTGTGTTCAACTAAGAGTTCTATTGCATCTGTAATTGCTTTTGCTCTTTCACGAAAATGTGCAAAGATTTGGTTTTCAAAAGCATGGTGTTCATGTTTCATATTATTTGTGTTTTTTATATAAATCCATTAAGTAATTAAATTGGTCTGTACCATTTGTATATCCAGTCAAATAATTTTTTTTAGTCATTTTTTCAATAACTTTAAAATCAATTCCTTTTATGATATTATCTATTCTTTTTAATACCCTGCTGTTTGTGGCTGTGAATGCTTTAAATTTTGGATTATTATTTAATGACAATATTTTTAAACCATTGTAAACCCTTATGGCTGCTGTAACATCTATTTTATAAGTGTTGTTCCTTAAGTTGTTTGTAGTGTTTAATGATGTTTGCTTGTCTAATAAGGTAATGATGTTTATTTTACTAAATTTACCATTAGTTTCAAGTGCCCAGTCCTCAGCGATTTTAATTGCTTTTTGACAATCTTTGTTTCCTCTTAAAGCGTTTCTATTACAAAAATCATAAGCAGTCCACTTTTTACTGATTTGTAGTTGGTCTATATTATCCTCACATGATTCGTTGGATACGATATAAGTAATAGGTATCTGTAGTTCTTTGGCAGCTTGTAGCCTGTGTTGACCATCAATGATAGATTTGTTTTCATTGACTAAAATAGGAACTTGCAAACCTATTTGATTAATTGAATCTTTAATTCTATTTAAGTTTTTAGAATTTAAGTCTCTATTTCCAATTACTTTGTTAAAAATAGAATAAGTCTTTGTTGATTTTAATTGCATTGTTTTCATGTTTATATATCTTTTAAGGTTTCTTTTATATTATCTAGTATATTTCTTTGGTCTTTTTTTTGTTGTTTACAAACTTGGTCTATAATAAATGGCAAGTCAGGGTATAAAGCGTTAATGTCTATTACTAAATGCCTTTGTTCTCCACAAATATTGTAATCTATATAGAGTTCTCCCATGCTACAATGTAAACCTGTTGTGTCTGTTACATAGGTGTTCTTTTTAGCTTCTGCTAGTTTTTCTGTTAAATCTGCAATCTGTTGTTTTAGTGTCATAGTTTTCTAGGTATTTTAATTGATTTTATATCTGTGCTGTCTATCAGCGTAATTACATCTTTGCTTCCATGTCTGTTTTTNAGTTTATATAATGGNAAGTCTTTTACATATACTTTTTTTACTTTGTCTTTTATTAACTGAACTAAGTCCTGTCGCCATACAAACAACCATTGAGTAGCCTGTTTAAAAGCTATAAAATGAGCCTTACCAAATGCCCATCCATGATATCCATGGTCGTTTATTATTTCAACCCATAAATATCTATCGTTTTTTGGCTGACCTCTCTTAATGCTTTTTCTATCTTTAATGTCTGTGCCTATGTGAGTTTCTATTGTTTGTGTTGTAAAAGAAACTTTGCCATCAATGTGGCTGTATATGTTTTCGTGAAGTGTTGCAGGAACAAACTCCAAATCAATTAAGTCTTGATTTTCAATAGGGTTGTACCTTTTTATAAATTCTTTTGCTAGTTTTTTATTATAGTCACTTAATTTTTTCACATGACCAATATACAAAAAAATAAGTTATAAACAAAAAGTTTATAAACCAGAGTTCCAAATATCATTTAAATCATCTATCCATCTTTTGACTTCTTTGGGGTTACAGGTGCAGGGTTTATAAAATGTATGTTTTTTATATCGTGAGTGCAAGTCGCATACCAAGTCAAACTCTTTACCTGATATAGTGGATTTTGGATTGTTTCTGAATATTTCCCATTTTTTAAAGTCATCTTTTTCAAATTTTACCATCTTTTAATTTTTATATTATTTAAGGACTTCCTCCTTTTATCGCAGTTACATTTTGTTCCCCTTAAAGCATGATAGGTTTCTACCAAATGTTTTATGCCTGTGTATTTAGTTATGTAATAAATTAAATCTCCTAGTTTCATAATAATTTTTTTAATCTTTTTTTTACTTTGGTGTATGTGTTATATAAAGAGTAATACGCAATATGTGTTTTGCGTGATAATGATGCTATGCTTTCTCCACTATTAATGATTTCAAAAACTTTTTTGTCATACCAATACATTTTATCTAACTCTTTTTGTACATCTTGATATATGTTTTCATAGTTTGGTGTATCTTCTTTGTTTTTTATATTTTCTAATCCCTCTATATATATGTTTTTTCTTTTTCTTTTTAAATCAATATACAAGCTGTTTAGAGTTCTAAATATATAAAAATAATTTATTTCATGTTTATTGTATTTTATATCTAGACCTTTTTGTATTTTAAGTATTATTTTAATATACATTTCTTGCACAATATCTTCAGCGATAGCGTTATTACACCCAAAAGATTTAACAATCTTAATCCATGTTTTATGTTTTTTATATAATTGTTCAATGTCTTTTTCCATTATTTTTTAAAGGGTCGTATAAATCGCCTATCACTTCTGGTAACCCTAAGTCATTGACTTTAAAACTAAATGTATCAAAAGCATACCCCCTGCTTCTTTTACATTTTACAGTAACCCACTCTTTATTTACTGTATTAGCTTCTAGTTGTATTTGTGTCTCAGCTTTCTTTTCTAAGAAACTTCCTAAATGCCCTGTAGGTTTGTCTGAACCAAAATTAGAATGTATTACTGTAACTATATGACAATCATAAATTGCACTCCACTCCATTAATTTTTGTATGCATGCATTAGATTCCTCTAAATTATTAACATCACTTACCAAATCAGCTATGCCATCTATAATGACAAGACCTGTATTTTTTATTTTATCTTTTAATAGATATTCTATGAACTCTATTCTTTTTTTAAAACCTATTTGTCTAAGAGCAAATGTTAAATAACATTGAGTACCATCAATATCACACATGTCTATTGCCCTTTTAAAGACCCTCTGAGCATGCCATTGTCCTTGTTCAGTATCTATATGTAAAAGACATTGATTTGTTCTGTGTCCTTTTATATCTCCACCAAAATTATTCTGCCCACTTAAATATACAGAACTTAGCAAAGATATAAAAAAAGTTTTTTTAGTCTTAGGGGGTGCTTGTACGAAGCTAAAATTTCCGTAAGTGCCTATGGGTATTGGTAAGGATATTAGTCCATCGTTTGTTTCTATTAGTTTAGTTCCTACAGATAATGCAACAGGTGGATATTCCATTTTTAAGGATATATCAACAGAACATTCTTGTTCTATTTTTTGCATTAAAGGGTTTGAATTTGATTCTGTGAATAAGTTGTTTTGCATTTAATAAAGTTATAAAAAAAAAGAGGAGAATTTTAGTTCCCCTCTAATTTAAATGTAGTTAATATTATATTACTCGTCAGTAATTGTTCCTCTCGTGGGTTCTGCTACATTGTTTAAAAAGGTAAATCATCATTGTCAGCAACATGTTCTACAACAGGTTCTTTTTCTGCTAAGACAATATTGCCATCAGTCCAAACGACTTTACCATTACCTAGATAATTCTTTGGTTTTTTGGCTTCTCGTTCTTCTTTTGTTTGTGAATCTGTAATAGCTACATTATTACCATATCTTGAATCATCTGAAACTGATATTGTAAGNTTGTAGTAAACAGCACCATCTTTACCTTTGACAAACTTCTCTTTTGGAAGTTTATCTACTCTAATACTTGCATTCATTAGTACACTCATAATTAATCTATTTTAAAATTTAACAACTTTTTTTCTATATAGTCTGTAACTCTATAGACCTTTTTAATGTCTTGAATTGTAGCACCACTACTCATTCCTTTCATA
>JGI24003J15210_10001490_pt1 | contig 10259 bp, 14 predicted proteins | sample LinPmetageLP28_FD_15210 | JGI IMG/M metagenome (IMG submission 15210)
TGTTGGGAATTATTTTGATTTATTTGTGTATACATACTTGCACATCGACACGGGATCAGTATAATAAAGGACATCAACAACGCAAACGGAGAAATACAGATGGCAACAATTAGCAAGAAAGCGGTAAAGCGAATCAACGACCTTTTAGCAGATGCCAGTTTGTACAAAGCTGTCGCAAAGCTGAGCCTCAAAAATGACAATACAAGAGACGAATATTGGAACTGTCAGTTAAATGAAGGTTTGGCGATTCGCGCATTGTTTGATGAGTTCGGCATTGAAGCCCCACGCTTTAGTTGGTTTACCGAGGAAAAAATAAAAGAACTAAAAATTCGTTTAAGTGATCAGGAATCAGAACGGGCGGCTTAATCACCGCCCTACGGGTCTACCAGTTAGGGACTGGTACTGATGAGGCCGCTAGGCCGAAACCCAAAACATTGAGGAGAAACAAGATGGCTAAATATACTGAAGATTGCCCGAAGTGCTCAACAGGCAACGGTTTCATTTTTTCTTTTGCTCACTACATGAACGGTGTTTGTTTCAAGTGCCAAGGAAGTGGCGTTGCTGTTTACAGCACTTCCCCCGAGGTGCGAGCAAAGGCGCGAGCCAAGGCTGCTGAGAAGCGCGAAGCCAAGGAGGCGAAGCGAGTCGCAGAGGCGGCAAAACGTAACGCAGAGCGTGATGCACGAAAGGCCGAGTTAGAGGCCAAGTGGGCGGCAGAAGCCGAGATCGCAGCGCCCGTTCCTACTGGCCGAGTCGCAGTCAAAGGCAAGGTCTTGATGACCAAGACCGTCGATGGATATAACTACAACACGCTTGTCTACAAAATGCTGGTAAAGGACGACTCTGGATTTAAGGTGTTCGGCACAGTCCCTAGCTCAATTATTCGCGTCAGCAAGGGCGACGTTGTTGAGTTTACCGCAACGCTTGAGCCAAGCAAGGATGATCCGAAGTTTGGATTTTACAAGCGCCCCTCGAAGGCAGTGGCGCACTACGCAGAAGATGAGGAGGCGGCGTAAGCCGCTCAAAGGAGCAAGAATGATTCACGCGCCATTCACCAAGCCTGTCAAGAAGGGCCGGCCACTAACCACTGGTCGGTTTGACACAAGAGCCGAGCTAGAAGAAAACGTCATAGACCGTCACGGCAGGGGCTGGTCAGCCCGAAGGATTGGGGTTTACTCAGGAGTTACTTGGAACACCGTTAAGACAATAATCGATAAATCAAAAGAAAAAAAAGGGGGCTAATGCCCCCTCCTTTCATTGTTTCATGTGAAACAATTAAGCGCCTTGTGAACCGTAGATTCCACGCCAGTCACTCCATCCGTAAGAGTAACGCTCACGGGCTTTGTAACGAATGTTGCCAGTCGTAAAGTCTGGCTCCATGCTGGTCTCCATAGCAGTACGCTGGAACATCTTCAAGCCTTCGCCAGCGTCAGTAACACTGGTTAACAAGAAGAAGGCATCAGGGTCAGTCAGATAATGATTGACCGTGTAGCCACCGGGCAATACACCCGTGTTGCGTACAGCGTTGATATCATTGTCGGCAGTACCGGAACGCAAAGTAGAGTTCAGGATACGGTCGGCAACAAAAACCAACTGAGGTGGTACGACAAGCTTTGATGCTTGAACAGAGATCGTAAGACCCTTGTCATCAGTAAATGTGCTGATGTCAATCAACGCATCTTCCAAAGACGTTTCGTTCAAGTCGGCCATTGAAGCAGCACGGTTTGCGGCAGTGCCGCCACCCGCTAAGGGGTGTGCCGTGTTGATCAAGGTAACACCGTCACCGCCAGTGTAGTTAGCATCGAACGCATTGTTCAATACATCTGCACCTTTGACTTCTTTGGTGTTCGCCATAGATCGGGCCAAAGCCTTCACATATCGCTTGCCTAAACTATCATAAAGATTATCTTCCACGGCCTCGTCCGTAAGGCTGAAGGCCAAAGCCACGGTCTCAGCCGTATATCGTGCTGTGTAAGACTCGGAAGCATTGTCAAAAACAACGCCCTGTCCCTCGGTTTTAGTCGGTGCTCCACCGAATCCGGTGATCAAAACCTCTTCCTCGAAAGCTCGCTGTGAGTCTTCGATAGCAAAGATTTCTTCGTACTCTTTTTCGTAGCTGTCGTATGAAAGCCCAAAAAGAGAGTTTAAGCCCGGCTCAAGTTCCTTGGCTAATTGTGCTCGTGAAATTGCCATTAGCTAAGCTCCTTATGCTAAACCAGCGCTTTTAACGCCGAAGATTGAGTTTTGAATTACTACTAACACATTAGTGTTTGCAGCGCCCGTGTCCGAGTTATTCGGATCTTCCGAAATGTCAATCGCTTTGATTGGCAAGTTCGTGTTAGTCGCACCAGTGGTTACGTCCAGCTCAGAGCCAGAAATACCAGTCTTAGTGCTACCTGCTGACGTATACACGATGTCAAAGTTTCCGAATAAATCGGTAACTGGGAACGTGTCATCCGCCTGCACTTCGTAAACCACATCGGGATCATCAATGATGAAAGCGATGAGATCTGAAGCGTTTGTGCTTGCAGGATAGTAGTTGCTGAATACTTGCTCACCACTGGTGGGGTCTGTATACATGCAACCGTTGAAAACGCCAACTACAGGGACAGTGCCCCCATCAGCGTGTATTTCCACCGTTCCGCCGGTGACCTGAGCGACCATGTCGCCTTGAAAAATGGATGTTCCATAATTCGCAGCAATACGATATCGACTCTGTCCGCCAGTGTAAGGTGCGCCACCAATCATTCTGACTGGCTTCATTCCAAATGCAGCGTCTTTATTCGCCATTTTGAATTACCTCTATCTACGTCCAAATGTGACGTTGCTATCGCGCTGAGGATCATATTTAACGTAACGGCTGTCAGCTCTGGTCTCATTGAACATACTATTGTCCAGTGCGTCCGTTGCTTGTCGGCTCTTCGCCCGGTAATAGGTTCTTCGCTCTTCTACCGTTTCGTTAGGGATCTTCGCTAATAACAACCCTTCGTTGTAAACCACACCTTCGTGTCGGCCATTATCCATTGTCGGTAAAGAACGCCAGTCTTCGGGCAGCTCGGTTCCTCTTACGAGTTCCCAACCCTCTCGAATTCGACGCGAGACATTAGCTCGATCTTCTTGTCCCAACATGGACTCCCTTATCCACCTGTAGGTATAACCTTCAGGTGCCGGGGGAGTTTCCAATGACCTAACTGGTCGCCATGGTTTCCTGCGAGTCTGATTATCGTGTGACTGCGAATCACGGGATGAACGTGCGCTTGCTTTTGCTTCTGTCATTTTAGCTTGCCTCTCTTGATGCAATTTTTTGCTTCTCTTTTGCCACTCGCTGCAACCATGCCTCCTCAGACATATTATGCGGCTTGAGGCTCCTGAGTCGCTCCAGCTCAGACTTAGAAAAGCTCACGCCATTCTTTTTGCCTTGTGTTTTTGACCGACCACCACCTTGGGTAGCTGAAGCGACTCTTTGCACAGCGGGTCTGCTTCCACTTTGAACGGTCTTAGATCCACCATTACTGGCAGACTTAGTGTGAGGATAAACCGTACCGACCCTGCTGTCCAATTCTTCGTAATACTCATCGGAACCAACGTCGAAGCCTTCGTTCGCTAAATTGTAGTGAACATAGTAGGCGTACTGGGTTGCCTTCATATCCTCTTCGTCATCTTGGTTAGCGTACCAAGGGTTTTTATCGTGCCACTCTAAGGCGTCTTCAGTAGGCTTAACCTCTTGTTGAACCTGCTGCTGATCCTGATAATTAACTACCTGCTCATTGCCCTGACTGACATAAGACTCTTCCTGAGCGGCCCTTTGCCGAGACTTGGCAACCCGAAGCTTTTCTTTTTGAATCCCAATATCGTTCTGAAGCTTTGAGGCTTTCGTGATCAAGTCGGCGTCACCGCTCTCGACCGCCTTGCGATAAACGTCATCGATCTGCGCTTCTTTAGAGGCTATAGCCTCTTCTTCTTTGGCAAGGACGGTGTTTGACTGCTGAACCGTATACTTGCGGTACTGCTGCAACTCCGCCTCTTTTTGCATCGCAATCTGCTCAAGCTGCTGTGCTCGGTGCTCAACCTCTCTGTGCTTTGCGTTTAATTTGTTAATCCGTTTAGAAACTGACTTGGTGTAATTCTCAAGCTCGTCGCCTTCACCGCCAGATCCTTCTACCGGGTCTTCTGTGACCTGAATAGAAAATTGTTCCTCTTCAACCTGCTCTGCGTTTTGATTCTCAATCATGAAAAGCTCACTATATCGTCGGGATTCAATATGGTTCCAATGACTTCGTCATCGTTAATAATTCGCACTTCACCGCCGTCTTCAAGCCTGAACCTAGCGCCAGCATAACGACCAATCAGAACCCACTGCCTTTCTTCGCACCAAGGCTTGTCGCCAAATTTGTCGGTGTCCGCGTAACATAACGGCCCCTTCTTGACTACATAGGCAACAACCGTGGCCAAAGCCTCTCGGTCTACGGTGCCTTTTAGGAGGTGTATACCGCCATCGCTCTTGGCCCTGCCGGAGTATGGCAAGACGAGCATGCGCCACCCAGCAGGGGTAGGCATTCTTTCTATGGCTGATTTTTCAAGCAGCGTTGGGTCTAGAACTCGCTCGTCGCCTGAAACGTAAGCCGAGTCTGTTATTGGGTCTGTCATTTAGATTTCCTTGTAGAATTCTCTGATCGTTTCCTCCACTAAGTTTATAACAGTTAGCTCGCCTTGCAAAGATTTATAATGTTCTACATCTTTCAGCATACCGTTCATCATGACATCTCGAATAAGATCTCTCCGCTCCCCCATGACTTTCTTCATGCGAGAGCCGAGGTCTATATCATCCATTACACTTTCTCATGAAAGTTAAACCCTCTAGTGGCCGCGCCAGCGCCGCGAGCCTTGATCACCTTTACCTTGCCGCCCATGGTTCGGCGAACCAAGGCTGGGTCGGTGGGTATGGACTTAACGCTACTTTTTGGCGAATCGACCTTTTTAACTCTGCTTAAATCTTTCATCATTCTTCCTCAGTTTGTTCGATTGGTTTCTTTGCCGCAGCCCTTTTCGGAGCCTTTTTAATTACAGGCGCCTCCTCTGCCACAACGTCTTCTTGAGCCTTAACCGGCTCAAGAGCAGGCTCTTTTACAGCAGGCGCTTCAACGCCAGATAACCTAGCCAGCTTTGCCGCAATACGCGCATCGCTTTTCTGCTTCTTTTCTGCCGCGTCCTCCGCTTGTTTCTTGGCCAAGGCTGCCTCTACATCTCTGGCAAGCTTTTTTTGGTCTCGAAGGTCTTCGATCTTTTTTCGCATATAACTTGTAGATGAAATTAACTCAGACATTATCGCCCTCTCATGTTTTTATTTTGCATATCAAGGAGCTTTAGCTCCGCCTGTTGATCTAAGCGGCGGATAGCAACATCCAGCTTATCGTCTGCCACATTCTTCTGTATACCAAGCCGCTCCCTAGCGATTTCTGTTTCGAGAAGCTTTTCCTCTGCACGCTGCTGCTGCTTGGCCTCAAACTGTTCATTCTCAGCTTCAACCGTCTTCTCTTTAATCGCAAGCTCTTGCTGCCTAATTTGAACCAGAGGGTCGGTCTCGTTGCCCTGCCCAATAGACTCCAAAAGCTCTTGAGTCAATTGCGCCAAGACGGGAGATGATATCTTCTCGATCTGCATCTGAATTTGACTTTGCTGCTGCTGCAACTGATCAGGAGGAACTTGCCCTGACTGGGCAGCCGCCTGCATTTCTTGCATTTGCTGGTTAAGCTCTGGAGGTATCTGCCCCTGAACCATCTGCCCTGCCATAAACTGGAGGTGCTGCATCATGTGGCCAATTATCGCACCCTGCAAAGGCGGGTTCTGCTTAACGACATCTGTCAAGAATAAAGACCTATGCGTGTCAATGTGCGCCTGATGGTTTTGAGGCTCAAAAGCCTGAGCCGGCTGCCCCATCAAGAATCCGCTATTTTCAATGCCAGCATCGACAGGCATTGGCTGCGGGGGCGGCGGTGGCGGCTGTATAAGGCTGTCAATATCATCGACACCAAGCGCCGCGTACATGCGCCTGTAGGCCTCGTAAATGCCTGTAGGGCCGTGTATCTGAGGGTTCGACTGAACCATGGTCAGAAGCTCTTGCGCCATGGTAATTCGTTGGCTTTGGCTAAAGATATTCGGGTCAGAGACGGGCACCACATCTATCCGTCCATCAAAATCTGTGCCCATAATCTCCTGAGGCCCATTCTTTGAAACGTATGGATAGCTTGGCGGTAGGTACTCAGAAAAGACCTTAGCAAGAAGCTGAAACTCAAGCTTTTGGCTGTAGTGAAGGCGCTTGTGAATGGCGCTCATTACCTTGGTGCCCCTTTCCAGCAGGGCCACCGTGGTGCCCACAGGCATGGCTTGATTCATCTCGCCGATGTTCGTGTCAGATATACTGGCAAACCGCTTACCGGACTCGACAAGCAGCCCTAGTAGCTGCATAAGGACGTTTGACGGCTCTTTAATCGGAAGAGGGATCAGGTTGTCACGTAGAGACGCCCCTGTGGTGTCAATATCCCTAAACTCGCCCGGTTGCAAGGGGCTGTCCTCGTCTCGGATACGCATCCCGCGAGCTTTAAATCCTGCCGGCAAATTAGCCAGCGTGCCTGCGTCAATCAACTGCCGAAGAATAGACGTGCTTGATTTGGCTATGCCGCCAATCATATGGCTCAGGCCTAGACCATAAAAGCCAAGCCCCGGCAAGAATTTGTACTGCACAAAGAAATTAATCTTGGCCTTTCGAGGGTCTGTCTCAACGTAGTTTCTGCGAACGGACAAAACCTTCTGGCTTTGCTCGTCGATGGTGACGATGTAAGGTAATTTTAGGCCGGTAGGCTCGCCGTCTTCACCTACATCCTCAAACCCGGGGATATCCAATATGGTGTGAGTTTCATAAACAACGTGGTCACGATCTTCTTGATACGAAGGCTCCATGCCCTCAATCTCGTCGATCTGCTCCTCAATATCGCTCCGAGAGACGATTGTCGAGCCTCCCTTGAGGTCTACATCTGCATAAAAGCCATTGATTTGCTGCTTCTTGATTTCGTTGCGGCTCATGTTTATGACGTGAGTCACACGCTCAGCCGTGAAAAGGTCAGAACTTTCGTAGGGCACAATAAGGGCTTGAGGCTCGATAAACTTGCTCATGGCGCGGCTCAAGCCGGTGTCAAAATACACCTTCTTAAACGCGCTACCCGCAATGGGGAGATAGAACAGGAGCATGTCCAATTCTGGATCGTACTCCTGCATCACGTTGAGCAGGTAATAATTCATAAAGTCTTGAACCCGGGAGGCCTGCATCTCGACCTCGGGGTTGCGAGCACCAACAATCTCCGCCTTTACCGGCCCCTTGGCTGGCAGGAGTTCTTTGTAGGCGCTTGCCTGAAACTGGGTGACAGACTCTGCCAAGATGGGGTGAATAACGCCAGAAGAGCCTTCAAATGGCTGGCTCCTAGACTCGTCAAATTTCATCCCCAAATATTTTAAGCCGTCCGTGTAAGTTTTCTCCCACTCGCTTCGACTTTCTTTGTCCGCCTTAACCGAGCTGATTACGTCACTAGCAAGCTTCGACAGGTCGCTATTAGATATAAAATCAACCAAGTTGGCATTAAATTCTTCTGGGATCTCCCCCTCTTGCTCTTCGTCGATCTCATCGTCAACAAGAACGTCCGCCTCACGAACCAATATCTCTGCCGCGTTACGGATCTCGTCATTGCGAGTCATCTCAGGCTCAATCTCCAGCGCACTGCCGGTGGGCATAACGTCAGGATTGTCTTCTGTGCCTAAACCTTTTTTTTCAATTGCCATTAGTAATATACCTGTCTGTCGCGCTTTAAGAACTCAGCCTCTTCGGGGTAATCGCCTTGAAGGCTTAAAAAGCCTCCCTGCCGAAACCGCATCAGCGCCATTGTTGACGAGTCACAATAATCGTCGTTATCCCCAAAAGGAAAGCTTGCCATCTCCTCGATGACTTCCTCTGAGAATGTTTCATCCGGTGCCCAGACCATGCCGCTCTCAAATATCGGGGCCACGCTGTTCATTCTAGCAATCTTATCTTGGCCGCGAGATGGTGTATAGGCCGTCACAGGGATGCCCATCCGCCTAAGCTCTTGGGTCAGGGGTGTTCCGCTCGCCTTTGCCTCGATCAATACGCAATCCGGCTCCCAGTATTTCCATTCGTCGTAGGCAAGCCTCTTTAGCTCTGGAAAGTCTAGCCTAACCCTTTTTGCATCCAATAGTATAATAGCTTGCACATCTTCGTCTGGCGACTGAAATATCGCCCACGTAGTAATAGCCGAGTAGTCAGCGGTTTCTTTCTTGCTAAACGCGGTATCGTAGCTCTGGATAACGTACTCATAAGCCGGCACGTAGTCCTTCTCCCACCTGCGCCACCATTCGCGCTTAACGATAGATCCTGTCTCGGCAGTAGGGTTCTGCATCCACTGCGAGTTCCACTTGCTGATAGGCAGAGAGGCCTTAACCGACAGGAGTTCTTCTTTCTTCCAAAATTCAGGCCACAAGGGGGTATCAGACTCCGGCATGATTGCGGGAAACTCTACAACCTCCCACTGGTCGGCGTGCTCATCCTTTCCTTGGTGCTTGAGAACCTTGCCAACCAAGTCCTTGGTGCTCCACCGCGTCATTACAATAATAATAATTCCACCCGGCTGGAGACGCTGTCTTGGCCCAGAGGTGTACCAGTCATAAGCACTTTCCATCGCGGTCGGCGATAGCGCGTCCTGCTCAGAATGCGGATCATCAATGATCAGAAGGTCAGCGCCTCGCCCTGTGATAGCGCCACCTACGCCGGCGTAGAAAGATTCGCCCTCATGGTTCGTTGTCCAACGCCCCGCTGACTTGTTGTCTGACTGAAGTTTTACGTCTGGAAAGATTTGCGAGTAATCGTCCGAGTCAATAAGGTTTCTGACCTTTCGGCCAAACCTGACAGCCAACTCGGCGGTGTGGGTTGTCTGGATGATTTTAAGGTCGGGCTTACGGCCCATCATCCAGCTCGGAAAGTATGTACTGGCAAACTCAGACTTAGAGTGCCGAGGGGGTAGGCAGACTATCAGGCGCTTCAGTTTGCCTTGGGCGATCCGGTTAAATTTTTCACCGATGATCTTGTGGTGCCTGCCGAGGATACATTCTGGCCACATATGCTGAACAAAATCTATAAAGTCGTTCTGGCACTTGTCCTGCTTTTCCATCTGATCGTATCGGGAAAGCAGGGCCAGAGCTTCGTTTTGGTCTTGCTCGCTCAGGATCTCAAAGTCTTTTAGCGAGAGGCTAGACATTTTCCCAAGCTTCTCCCTTGAATAGTAACGCCTCCGCCTCTCTACGACGAACCAAGCCGTCTAGCACCTCACCCCCGGCCTTATTCCAGCGCCTAATCTGATGGGGAACGTCTTCCATATCCCCTGAGTTTAGACGCTTCAGTAGGGTCGAGGATTTCAAGTTAGTTGGGCCAAGGTTATACGTCCAAGACACCAAGGCGTCAAACTGACTTTGGTTAAGCTCCGCATCGACCAGATCATTCACATAGGCTTCAAACTCTTGGAGGTCTTCAGCAAGAATTTCTTCTGCCTCTTTCTTCGTGCAGGTATCTCCAGCAGAGACACCTTTAGTGTGCCCGTAGCCTATCGTCCAGACATCGGCAGAGCACCGATAAGACTCTAGCTTGCACCCTTCAAATTTTTTGATAAGGCATACGCCCTCTTCGCTAAGAACTCTCATATTAATTAACCGCATCATTAGTCATGCTTATGGGAAGCGCCGTAGTAAAAAGATATGATACTGCTGACAATCCCGCCAAGATAACCGAGAACAAGATTAACAATACCGTCATCGTTAGCAGCGGGGTCTTGTAACGTAACCAAAGCAATGTAGCCACCGAAAAAGAATACGCACGCAACTGCAATAAACTTTGGAGTCCAATCGCCTTTAAACGCCGAACGAGCGTGTTGGATATCTTCTGTTTCGAGTTTAAAAACATCTACATCTAGCTCCTTCATTCTGGTCTTGAAACCGAGTTCAGCTTTCTTGATGTCTGCAAGCTGCTCTGGCGATGCAGTCTGAACTGCTTGTTCGATACTTTTCTCGTCAGGCTTGCAGCCAAGGACGCTCGCAATCGTCTGGGCAGCAGCGCCGCCCAAAGGCCCACCGAGAGCCTGACCAATAGTAGGTGCCAGAGTACCGATCAAGCCTTTTATTGCGTTAAACTTCATTGTGTTAATACC
>JGI24003J15210_10001493_pt1 | contig 10244 bp, 5 predicted proteins | sample LinPmetageLP28_FD_15210 | JGI IMG/M metagenome (IMG submission 15210)
CTCTAAGATAATTATAAACATTTTTCTGCACCTCAGGACTTTCGTAAAAGTTAGATTTCCAAGTGTCAAAATCACTTTCAGTCTTATTATCTTTAGACAGTGTGTTCCAAATGTTATTTAATATCTCGCTCATATATTATTTAATTAACCTAAGTTAAGTGAATTTTCTGATTTAGGCTCAGCTTCTGCAGAGTTGTAACCATATCTTTTACTCATAATTCCAATTGAATTAGCAACTGTATCTTTGTTAACTTCTACAAAATCACCAGCAGCATCATCATAAACAAAGTATTTACCGTTTTCTCTTTTATGAACAACACCATTCCAAGAAGTATCTGTTGGATAATCTTTATTGCTATTTAAAAGAGCAACGGTTGGATCAATTGAAGCTTTTGGAACACTTTGCTTGCCTATTATATAGTTTCCAGATTTATTGTTAGGATTATTTTCTATTGATCCTTTACCATCATTGTATTTACCTTGTAAATAACTATCAGTATACCACATAGCAGCAACTTCTTTAGCTGTTTCAAAATCAAAATTGTTAGAGTGAACATTTGTTAAAGCGTCTATAAGTAGTTGTTTGTTTTCGTCTGATGTAAAATCACTAGCGTCAACACTACCGCTGCCGTCTGTGTCAAATTTGTTTTTATCTAACTCTTGTAGAGCTTTGTGTATACCTTTGTTTTTATATATTGCTTCTGTAAAAGATTCGTTACCAAAAGTTGAAGAGTTGATTGTTGATGCAAATCTGTCTTTACCTTGAGCTCCACTCCAAAGACTTTTTATTTTTTGCACGCTATCTACTCTACTATATTCTAACCCGCTAGCACCTCTTTTTTCTAGATTTACACCAATTTGACCTAAAGCATTTGTAGTTTCGTCACTTTTTAAAATCAATTTATTAAAAAGCATGTTAGAACTAGTTGCAACGCCATCAACAACAAAATCTAAATCACCTGCTTCGTTCCAAATAAACTCAACATCTCCATATTCACCATCTTTTTCCCACACTCTACCAAGTATATTTGTAAACTCAGGATCAGAAGCGTTTCTATCTAAAGTATCGTTTAAGTAAGCTTCTCCATATTTACTAAAACCAGCTGTTAGTTTATTTATAGTTTTAACAACTTTTTGAATTTTAATTTTTACTTCATTTTGTTTTTCTTTATTGTTTTTAGCATTAAGAAACTCTTCTTTCAAAACTTTTAGATGTGCAATATTAGATTTGCCCATGTTACCAAGTTGATCTTCAGAGGCTAAACTGTTCATCATTTCTTCTGTGTTACCAGCAACGTTTTCCCAAGCTTGATTATTTTCAATACTTTTTTGTTTAAACATATTAGATATGTTAGTCATTGAATCTACTTCTAGCTTAACTTCGTTTTCGTAATATTTAGTTTTATCTAAAGCTACTCTTGATTGTGCTTCTTTTAATGAAGCCGTTATTAAATTTTGTTCTGCCGCCATATTTTTATTTATTTATGTAAAAAGATTGTCTAAATCAGTGTCTAACAAAGTGTTTGTTAACGCCTGCATAGAAGAACGATTACCTGCCGTTGCTGATTGCCTAGCACTTAGCATGTTTGCTTTAGTTTGTTGAAGACTTTGGTTTGCACCTGTTGCTTGGCCAAACTGCACACCTAACAAAGTTGATTGTAAGTCAGCGTATTTATTTTGTACCATTTCATCACCTGCTTGACCTTTTAATTTACCTTGAGCCAATAGCTTTTGGTTTGCTGATTCTTGTTGTCCAATACCAATAGATATTCTTTGGTTTGCTAGTTGGCCTTGATTTGCTAAAGTTTGAGCTAAACTAGCTATACCACTTCCTCCAGCTGCACCTTTTAATTTTTGTAATAAATCTGCTCTCTGTTGGTTTCCTTGTTGTGTTTGAAACTGCGCTTGTTTTTGGTTTACAGTAAGATCTTCAAATACATTTTCAGCGTAAGGATTTACAAAAGATTGAGTTTTGTATTGATCCATTTGATCTGCTAACAAAACTTGTTGTCTTTGTTGTTCTTGAAATGCTCTATCAGCTTCTTTTTGAGAAGCTCGTATATTTCTTTTACCCGATTTATTAGACAAGTAACCTCCTATAACAGAGGCAGCTAGTGGTACCCAATTAAAACCCATTAGTTGTTTATGTTTTTTAAATTCATAATATTTATTCTTTGTTATTTATAATTACACTTTTTATAAGTTATTTACTACTTTGAACTATATCTGAGCTAACAGCGTAAAGCTCTGACTCTATTAAAGATGTGTTAGTCATTTTAACTTCTGCATAATAACCTGTTAAACCAGATGTGTTTACTTTTTTATCTTTAGCAAATAGTAACATTTTATTAGTTAAAGTGCTACTACCAATCACCGTTGAACCAACGTCTACCGTAATGCTATTTGCAGGAACATTTACAGAGCTACCATTTAAAGTAAAACCAGTAACCGCTTGCTTGTGCACATTATCTATTGTTCCTAAAGCAGTTACAATACCACTACTTGATTGAAAACCACCTACCGAACTAGCTAAAGTAACGTAATAAGCTATATCACCAACGCTTAAAGAATCATTTAAGCTACCACCTATTGTTATGTTTATTTTTGCCATATTTTTTGTTTTACCCTACTAATAGTGAATTGTCTAAGAAAAAAGTCATTGTATGATCTTTTATTCCAATATTTGTTATTTGTATTGAAAAAGATATATTAGCGCTTCTACTGCTACCCGTAAAAACTAAAGGTGTGTTATCTTCTAGTGTTTGAGCCGCGCTTAAAGTTAAAGTATTACCACTAACACCGTCAACATGAGGAGCAACTGTTTTTGCATCAATACCTAAACCACTAACAAAAGTTGTTGCTGTTGCTTTTATACCCGCAGCATCATCAACTACTACGGTAGCGCTATTGTTTATACCACTAGAATTGTTTACGGCAGTTTTAACGGGACTTAAAGTTGTTGATTTAAAAGTATAGCTAGGGTTTGAAGCTAAAGTATTTAATAACCTCCATTTTAAACCACTTATAGTTTCACTTAAAAAAGAACCACCGTAAGTAAAAGAAATGTCAGCATCGTTAGCCATACCACCACTACCTTGTGCGTTTTGCGAAACGCTAACAACAATATTTTTTTCAGCTGGATTTACAGAAACAATCCTAGGTGCTCCAGTAACGCCTGTGCCTGTCATTGACATGCCAACAAGTAAATTATCAACATCATCTAACTCGACAGTGGTGCTAGCAGCTTGATTACCGTCTTTTACTTTAACTATAGTAGATCTTAAATCTATTTCATTAACACCACCTAATATATTAGCGCCTCTTACTATTGTAAAGGAGTTGGCTGAAAGAGTGTAATCCCAATTTATGTTTACATCAATAATTTGTGCGCTGTTTCTTTCTGCTTTTACAACAACGTTGGAAGGTAAAGATCCATAAGAACTGCTATAACTAGCAGAAGGACCTGACTTTATAGTTACAGTTATTATTTTATACTGATTTATAGTTTTAGTACATAAAAACTCATTTGTAGAGTCTTGCAAAGACTTGTTTATGGTTGTGCCTAATTCAAAGCTAGGTGATAACTCTATAGTATAAACTTCATCAGCAGAAACGTTTGGAAATGACACTTGACTTGAATACTCTCCTGTTTGATCTATAACAGCGTTTTCCAGTTGTGTTACTGTAGAAGTAAATGTTGCTGATGTAAAATCGTAAGTTGTGTCAGCGCTATCACCATTTGCTTTTGTAATTTTTAAATTAAAATAAGCGTTTTGATCACCTTTAACACAAAAATACTTTACACCTCCTGTAGATATAATATCGCTATTATCAATTTCAAAAGAATTTATTTCAACTAAAGAGTTGTTGTGAGAATCAAGCGTTTTTCTTTTAGTATTTGTTTCGTGTTCAAAAATAACAACATCTCCAAAAGAGTTTGTGGTATTAGTATATTTAATAACAAAAACTCTTGAAGTTATTCTACCAGCAGAGTCTTTAGTGGTTGTTTGTGTTATTTGATAAGCGCTAGGATAAGGAGATCTAACAAATTGTTTAGGCGCTTTAGAATAATATTTATCAGTTGCAGCTGTAAACGTTATTGTAACAACAGTAGCTTGCACACCACTGTTAGGTGTTAAAGTGTGAGTTGTTTTAACTAATGAAGAACTAGAAGAACTACTAGCCGATACGTTACTACCTTGAACAAGTGTTACAGTGTGATTTTCATCAATCTCATGCAGAGTATTTAGTTTTATTGATAATGCCATATTAGTTTGCTTGTGTAAAAGATGTTATAACTCCTAACCCTTGAATTGAAAAATCTCCAGTTAGCGCTGATTTAGGAAGATTTATAGAGGTTTGCGTTGCGGTGTCTCCTTTTATAAAGTTAAACCATTTGCCTTCTTTTTCTATAAATTCATTAATTGAACCACTCTGCTTGTCTGTGGTTATTGATTCTGCTTCCCAACCATTTATTGCTGATAAGTTATAATACTCTCCTTCATCAGCGTCTGTATTTGCATCTACTTTCGCCTGAGTACCTTCGTAGCTTAATGTTTTAAAAGTTTTTATAACACTTGGTGATTGGTTAAAAATAAAACTAATACTTGAAAAAGCACCATTAGACGCGTCAGCAACTTCACCATAAAAATTATTATAACTAGAATTTGTGTGGTGTTTCCAAATTTTACTGTCTTTATTATTATAAACATTAGCAAAGCTAAAATAATTATTTTCAATGCTTAATGCTTCTTCAGGAATAAAAGTTTTAAAACTAGACCAACCTTTAGCATACTCATTATATGAAACTGTATAGTTGTTTGCTGTGTTGCTATCATCCTTAATAGTAACATTGTATTCTTTTTTATTAGCATCAAAACTACCTAAAACACTATCGCTAGTAGCTAAATTGTCTTTAAACCAATCGCGCATGCCATAATCAGATATAGGTGTTATACCGTCCATAGATAATCTAAGAACTGCTCCTCTGTTTTTGTCTGTAAAATAAACTCTATAATCATCTGAAGCAAAAGACCCAGGGTTTTTAGATATACCATAATCACCAGCAAAAGGCATAGTTTGTCCTAAAAATCTATCTGTAGAAACAACATTTATATTACCGTCGGCGTTAAACAAAGCATCTTTATCAGAATATATTTTTAAAACTTTATCTTCACAAAAAACCAATAAATCACTATTACGTGCGTGGATTTTTTGTATGCTACCGTAAGTAGGGTTTATATCTTTAGTTATATTTTCTGCAGCTATAAATTGATTTAATCTGTTAACACCACTAGTAGAATTAAAAAGTCCAGAAAAAATTAAACCAGATTTTCTATTGTTTTCTTTATAATTTGACAAAGTTGTAGAAACAATTGCTTGTTTGTCTAAAAAAACCTCATTAAAATTATCTTTTATTCTATTAGATTCTACACCGTTTTGAAAAGAATAACAATTAAACCAAGGAAGTTCGTGTTGAATTTGGTGGTTACCTACACTGTAATAGTCACTGGCTTCATAAAATACATCTAAACCTTCAGTGTCTTTTGATTTTGTTTCAAAAATAGCAGGATTTGTTGATACGATTTGAGTAGAGTCATCAGAAGTGTCTTCTAAAAACTCCATTAATTGATTTACATTGTGAGAAGAAGTTGGAGGGGTTGTTGTTCCAGCAGGATTTGGGTTTATAGGCGAGTAATTAGCATTACCAGGTAGTCTACTAATCCTTAGTTGATAAGTTAATCTTCTATTAGTTGATTTGCCAAAACGCTCTTTTTCTTCGTTTATATTGTNTATAATAGTTTGACCTGGCTCAATTTTACTTTCGTTAAACTTAATTAAACCACCTTCATAGTAATAATTAATATTATCATTTGAACCCGTAGTTCCTGCTACCGTGTATGGTAAATCATTCCACTGGATTATATCAACAGTGTCTGGATCGTTGTCAAAATTATCTTCTTGAATTGCTATTATATTACCAGAAGATGGGTAAGCTGTGTGGTTGTATCTTTTTTTAGTTCTTACTTCTTCTATCATGTAAACAGTGTTCGCAGGGTCATTAATAAATCTAAAAAAAGAACCACTTGTAAGTTTGTTGACAAATGCTTGTATTTCTAAAGAGTTGTTTGAAGTATTTGCATTGCTACCAACGTTCCAAGCAAACTCCCAATTAGCAACAGTGTCTACATCTGCAGCTGCTATATCATCAACAGTGTTACTAGCGTTAAGACCTGCGTAAGATATTTCCATGTAGTATTCTCCAGGAGTAAAAAATGGATCTGGAGTAACTCCGTCAAAATAATACTCTCCATCAGCCGTAACCTGCCATATACCTTTTCCAAAACGCTGTTTAGCTGGTAAAACATTTCCATCAATACTTGAAGGAGAGTTCATTGGAGCGTGACTAAAAAAGTTTCCGTTAAAATTAAAATAACTACTACTTCCACCAAAAGTAGCTTGTGTGTCGTAATATCCAGCAGTTGGATCGTTAGATTGGTCTAATTGAACTCCAATATAAGAAGATTCGTCTATAAAAAAACCTTGTTTAGTGTTAAAATCATCTATGTCATCGCCAGCAACAAGTTCTAAATGTAAAATTCTCACCCATTTTCTATAAGCATCTTCAGAGCCTCTGAACTTCCAATCAGAACCGCTAGCTTCGGGAACACCAAAAGATGGTGAATAAGAACTTATACCGGACTCATCTTCAAACGTGCCTGATGCTTTAAAATGATTTAAATGACTTATTGAAGTAGCATGTCCTTTCACTCTAACATCGTTTGTTATTGCTAAAGCAACGTCGTTAGAACCATTTAAAACACCTCTGTTACTGTCAGACAAATAGTAAACAGGCTGCGAAGCAGCAACACCCCAAATAGCGTTGTCAAAAGTTAAAGCTGATAATAAATTTTGTTCTACAAAGCTATCTAGTAATATTTTAACAAAAAACACTCCTTCAAATTCAGGTAGATTTTCAATTCTTTTTTTAGCAAACTTCATTTGAACACTAGGAATAAAATCACCATTAGCGTCTAAAATAAAACCAGAATCACCAGCCGTTATAGGCTCTTCAATATTTATGAAATAATAGTCTTTTCCACTATCTTCTCTAACAGAAACACTTTCAAAGTCATACCATAGAGATTGATTCGAAGCTGTTAAAAATTTTATACAAAACACTCCGGATTGATCTAGTAAGTTTGGTGCATTACCAGTGTTTTCTAAAGTGTCTTTTTCAATTGCTAAAACAATATTTCCTTGAGTAGGTCTTTTTGATGCTAAGCTAAAATAATCAACACCAAGATCACTAGCGGAAGTGTCTTGTTCTGTGATTATTGTAATAGTTTTTCTTTGTGTTTTTATAAACTCAGGAGCTTCTGAATTTATAGCTATAACTTTATAACTAGCTTGTTCGTCTAAAACAGCACCTGTTTCAAATCCTTTTTTTAACTCTAAATAACTTTCTTCATTTATTTTATTTCTTTCAGATGAAGGAAAAGAAACCCAAACGTTTTGATCTCTTGCCCTGTACACTCTACTAACTGCTAAGTTGTGGTAAGGTGAAGAAGTTTCTTTAATATAGTATTTAAAACCTTCAGCAAAAGCAGGAGGATTACTCTTTAAAGAAACACGTATAGAGTTTTGGTTTACAGATTCAAATTTAGGAACTTTAAAAGAAGATGAAGAACTAGTTAAAACAGGAGTTTGTCTACCATAAGCATCAGAATAAACAACACCCATTTGATATGTTCTTTGAGATTTTATTGAAGATTTGTTACTTTGTAATACTTTTTTTACACTAAAGTCAGAAATTACACCATCAAAATCTTCGTTTAGAATCATAGACTGTATGCTAAAAGTTTTTCCAGCGTTAAACTGATTGTTTACGCTAGAATTATAAGATGCTGAGTGCTGAATGTCTGTTGTTATATTTATTTCAAACTCTCCATTAGACTCAATATTAAACTTGCCAAAACTAGTAGGTGCAATTACACTAATTTTCAATCTAGGACCATCACTCATTCCATCTACTTTAATTCTAACCCTATAAGTAGTGTTATCTGCAAATGTTAAATTTTGATAAACTTTTTTAAACCTTTCAGTTTCTCCATTTTCATTAGAACCTTCAAAACCACCTCCTAAAAACCAAAAACCATAATAATCTATTAAAGCCCAACTATCTTCCATAACCCAACCTTCAGCACTAGTACCATTGGTTAAGTTTATAGGGTCTGCGTTAGGGTTTAAAAGCATTTCTGAAGACACAAAAGTTCTTTCATTTAAATGAGTTTCAAACAAAGGTTTGTTTTCTATATTGTAGTTTTGTAAATAATTACCATAGACTAGTCTATTACCAATAATTTCTTGAGATTTAGCTTTTCTAGGCACAGCGTCCCAAGGTCTTATTAACTGGTTAGAGTCTATTGTAGAATATAATTTTTCTGAAAGTATTTTGTAACTACCAGTAAACAAAAGACTATCGTTAACTGTAGTCCAAGGGTGATTTTCATTGTCTAAAACAACATCGCTAGGTTTAACGCTGTCAACAAGGTATACTGCTGAAGAGTCAGACTCTTTGTATAAAATATCAACTTGCTCAACTTCACCAGAAATATCAACTGGAATATAATCTTTTATAACAACTTCTTTTAAAGTATTTGTCATACCACTATTAAAAGCTTTTCTAGCATTATACATGAAATCACCAGGTAAAAAAGCTGTTACACTAAAAGGCGAAAAAGTAGAGTATTCACCGTCAACATACTTGTATCTTGTTGCAAACCTAACCATTTTGTCATCAAACAAATTTTTGTTATCATCAACTAGCTCTGTTCTAAAAGAGTTATCAACATTAAACGAGTTAAGCATTTCTATTATAAAAACAGTTATAGTTGTCTCTGTTGCTGAAACAACTCTAAACTTAAAATCGTAATCATTTAAAGTTGGTGCTCCTGCACTATATTCTTTGACAATTATTACGTCGTTTACAACGTAAGAGTGTTTACCACCAGGAACACCAGCGCTAGTTAAAGTTATTACAATTGAATCATTTGCATTTGTAGTGTTAAAATTAAAATTAAAAGCATTATCAGAGTTTAACCTAACACCTTGTACAAGCTCTAAAATAGGCGCTGTTTTTGGTGCTGGTCTAATAACAGTTATGTCTTTTTCTTCGTAATATTTCACATAAACATAATCAGAGATTAAATCGTCCCAAGATTTAATTTTTGAAGTTATATTTATATTTTCTGTTCCAAGCTTGGATGCTTTTACATTAATTTTTTTAGGCTCAGTGTTACCATCTGTAAAAAACAACAAATCGTCAATAACGTTTATACCTGTTATCAATTGGTTTTTATCAAACCTTAATATTCTAGTTTTTGGTTGCGCAAGTCCAAAAGCAAATAAACCATACACCTCAGGCGTTTTCCAAGTAAATTCTAAATGATTAACAAGGTCTATATTTGCAACACTTTCATCAAAAGTTATAGTGTTTGAAGATATAGATTGAATTTTTCTTATAAACCCTCCTCCAGCAGTTACAAATTTTATCCACATGCCATCGCTTAGATTTGCTGCAGTAGTTAAAGTTACACCAGTATAAGGTCCACTTCCAACCCATGCATCAGAACCACTAGTAGTTTGTCCAAAATCAACAGAATGTTTTTCTAACCAAAAATCTACAAAAACAGGTTCTAATTCTAAACTGCTAGCTGTTAATTTGTATATTACATCTCTAAAAGTTTCTACTGGAATAGCTGCACTTGGAGCAGAGTTTGTCCAATCATTGTCAGATGTAACAAACCAATAAGCACAATTATTCTTTTCATCAGAAAAAGCTCCAATACAAACACCACCTTCAAAAGTACTTCTAATTCCAACGTCTTTAACAGCTGTGTTGCCTTTTATAGACTGAACACTACCAACGTCGTTATCTTCAGAAGTTGAAACTTCTATGTTGTTGGCTTCTCTGTACTGACCGTTAGCCACTAGTCTTTCGTCAAGATCTTTGTTCATCTTACCCTGACTAAAGTTGTGTTTAATCTCTGGCATATACTAGTGTTTTATTTGTTTAGATTTACCTCTAAGTATTTGAGTTAATTCTTCTATTTTTATATTTGACAATCTTAATTTAGCAGTTCTTGTTGCGGCAAACTTATCTTTTTGAAACCTACGAACTATGTATTCTTGTATGTTAGCTCTTGTAGACATTATAGAGTATGCTATACACTTGTACATGG
>JGI24003J15210_10001494_pt1 | contig 10243 bp, 20 predicted proteins | sample LinPmetageLP28_FD_15210 | JGI IMG/M metagenome (IMG submission 15210)
CTTTTCTTTGGTGTTTCGCTCATATGGTGGGTATTATACATGGCTCGAAACCCTTCGCAAGTCTTTTTTTGCATTTTAATTATTTTTTTTTCCCATAAATGTAATTGATATAATATTCTTACAACGATTTTAATCTGATGTAATTGGATAGGCCGACCGCAACGACACAAAAAAAATGCGTAACTAACTTTTAATTAATTACGCAGAAAAAATATCTTGATAAGATTTAAAATTTAATTTAATTTTTTTTTATTCTTTTTTAATAATTTTAATTCTTTTATTTGGAAAAAAATCATTCGATCTGGGACTTATTTGGCTCACAATCATTCGATCTGGGGCTAAAAGACATATTTTAAGAGATCACAATCTTCTTCAAAAACTTTCTTTACAATTTGTTTGGTGTTTGAATTAAAATAATCACGATAAGGTTTATGACTAGTGCTATTTGTGTGAGGTAGGCGCGGAGAAAGATTTTTTATCCCATGTTTTTCAATCATAGAAGAGAAATCTTCTTTTATATTTTCAAATTTTAATATCTCATTAACTTTTATAGATCCATGAGTCCATTCTGTTTGCTTGAAAACTGGCATGAACGAGTGATCCCCCTGTCGAGACTTAAGAGCTTCACAAAAATCCTCGAAAGAAAGATCATTACTTAAACCAAAAAGGTTTGCAAGTCCCATTTTTATACCGAAGTGATACATAGAAACTACCCTGTCCCAAGGATTTCTTGCGACAGCAAAAGAAAAACAATTAAGTTCTACAGGACTGATAACGGTTAAAAGTTCGTGAGGACGAGCGTGGGTAGCAGCAAAAAAATCTTTATAAATAACTTTATTTAGGGATTCTTGTAGTTCTTTTTCGTATCTTTTAACTATATTACGCCTACCCAACGCTTTCATTATGGAGGAGCTAGCGTTTTTAGGAATGCGAAGAAACAGTAAGTGTTCTGTTTGATTAGACGAGACATTTAAAGACGCTTTAAAAAAATCTAGAAAAGGATCATTCATTATTTGGCGAAAGACGATTCGATCTGGGGAGTGAACCAAGAAGGAGTCTCTCTTTTACTCCATTTAGCGAAGTAAGCTTTCTCTCCATTATAATAAGAACGGTAAGCTGTGACAGAACATTTATTTTTATATTCATCAGGCATAGCTTGAGCGAACTTAGTTAGACCAATGCGTGGTAGATCTAATTTGTGGTAGTTGCATCCACACCAGTGAATAGCTTCTAGAGATTTATGGATCTTACCATACCTCCTAGTGTATTCTTGGCACATAGCAAAAGCATGAGAGAGTAACCATTCATAATTTTCTTCTGATTCTCTTGCCCATTTAGTGCATGGATGGTTGTAGAATGCTCGTTTGTATGGAGCATCTCCCTTGGGAAAGACAGCGCAAAGCATTTGAGCTGATTCAAGGATCATTTTCACTACATGCTTATCACACAATTGCTGTGCAGCTATCTTGGGGTCGGTGTCTACTGCGAATATATTCATGTTGCTCAAATAATAGACCAATCGCATTTCGAGTCAAGCAATTGTTCTTTTGTTTTTTTTGCATATGGAGTCCTGAAAGACAAATCGTTTTGTATGTATTCAGATCTCTGTGCATCTTTTATTACAGATCTATGCACGTTATCTTTATGGAATCTATAGTAATACAGCTTGTCTTTTACATGAAAGCATTTGTTTTCCCCTGCCATTTCAGCCATTGGTATACACAGAGCTACATCGACCCCATATTCGAAAAAGTTATTTTTTTTATCTCTTAAATCTACATTTTTAATGTTTTTCAATAAGAAAAATTTATAAGATCTTAAATGTGTCAAACAAAAAGGTTGATTCCTTAACGACACAGACCAATTTATTTCTGTATAAAAGTCTTTTTGACACTTAAAACGTGAAGAATGGGTAATTCCACCATAAGTAAACCAATAACCTTTTGAGTATATTTCTTTTACATATGATAGAACATTTGAATGAAGAAAATAATCATCACCATCTAAAATAATAATTACATCTTCATCATCAGGCTTGGCATGATAAACAAAATTTAGTGTTTGATTAAATGTTAATCCATTATTTTTTTCGTTACTAAGAATTTTTATTCTTGAGTCTCCGTTGGACGCTTTTCTCGCTTCCTTTACAGTGTTATCAGTGCTTGCATCCTCTATAATATACATCTCCCATTCACTCTCATTTTGAGCTAACACACTTTCGATGCACTCTTTTATAAATACTTCGCAATTATAACAGGTAGTAAGTATTTTAAACATCTTTTTTAAATATTGTGACCTAATTTACGGAGCAGGTTAAGATATGTTTTAGATTCTGTGTATCTCATCTCATGTCTACCCGCCAAATGAAAAATATATGGTAAACTTTTAAGTTTACATAAGATATCTCTCTCTTCAGTATTATAATGTTGTAGCTCTAAATAAGGAACTATTTCAGATATGCTATTAACATTGTCTACATCATCTTGATAAAAACCCCTAACAAGAGCTTGATCTTCTATCCAGTTCAATTTGGGGCATAAATACCCATCTGTTATTACAAATCCGCAGTATTTATCTTTTAATTCATTTGAATAAGCCCACTTCTTTAAAATATTCACCACTCTCTCTGTATTTTTGAAAATGGCTACGCCTGTATTTATTGCAGGGGGATTAATTACACAATCATCCTCACCAAATATAATTTCTTTTTTATGTTTTTTAATTAAATTAGTTATAGGAGGAGATGTATTATAAAAAAAAGCATCAGCATCTACCCACACTATATAATCATAATTTTTTATGTGTTTAAGTATGAACGGATACCTCTCCCAGTGACCACTTCTCGTTTTATAAAACTTCTCTGAAGATTTGATTAAATCGTATCCATATTTATCGCAGTAAACTTTATTTATCTTATAGCAATTATCCCCATAAGACTCAAAGCCCCCATCATACCACATTAAAACAGCGATCTTCATTTAGAATCTTCTCTCAATATCTTTTCGATATCGTATTCATAAAACCTCAAACCAAGAACAACGCAATCCCAAAGATAAGTCTCTAAAGTGGCGCTGGGATTTATTTCTTCTTTTAAAGAATTATAAATATTTTTCTTCTCTCGATTAGAATCTATATCGATCTGACGGATTTTTTCTGCCGACTTCTTAATTAAAGCTAGTTTTTCTTCAGAATTCATTACCAATTTTTTATAATATTAGCTACAATAAAGAAGTTACAGACAACAGCTTGGAGAATAATTACAGTCCTAATGAAAGCTATACAATCAGCTTCATGATCTTTACCTTGTTTTTCTCCTAATGCTTTTGCCCATAACCTCCAAACATTTTTCACGGCATATCTCCTTCTCCGACAGCATAAGTCTGCTTATAATGAAGACCTTCGTTACCGTTTTGCCCGATAATATTCATACGCTTCTCTGCTTGAACCTCTTCTTCTCCAGTCGGTAATTTGGAAACTGGTTGTTCGATCTGGGATCTTTCTTCCATCAACATCGCTTTAGCTAGAATAGCATAATTTACAATGTCATCACAAGCATCCTCTACTGTTTCATTTGGAACAGATAGTTCTTTATCGTTAGTGAATGAGCGGATTCTTTGGATCTTATCAATCACACGCAACAACAACCCTTGAACTGGGTGGATGCCTAGCATTTTAGATGCATTAAAATTAGCGAACACATCAGTTGCTCCTTTGCCACCAGTGTAATCGCTATTTTTTTGTTTCATGATCGCCTTGCAAGCATTGCAAGTGTCATCGTGGAGTTGTAATAATTCTTTACTTGTCATTTTTTAAATATTCCAGTTAAGTCTCTCTATTTTATCTTCAAGATATTGTTTGGCCCAGTCTAGCATTTCTGGAGGAGGTATGTATTTATCGTTATGGTCGTTCCTGTATTCTTGATCGTTGAATCTAGGATCTTTTTCTGCTACTATGCGAACAGCTACAGCTTCATTAAAGCTTTTAAATAAACCAAGACGAACTTTACGACATACAATTAAATTTGCATGGCTAGCCCATTTTCCTGTTTTCTTTTCAAAGTGAACGCCAGTTACCCCGCTAGTATTGTTTTTAAGTCTTTTTTTATTATGTTGGTTTTGCTTATGGGTAGCTAGCCTAAGATTTGAAATTTTATTGTTTGATCTGTTACCATCTATATGATCGACTTGTTTTTCTTCTGGGTCTATTCCCGTGCAGAGAAAGTAGATTACTCTATGATTCTTATAAGATTTGTTTCTAAACCAAAGCACAAAATATCCCGAACTACTGGCTCCAGCTTCTTGACCTACTAAAGAATTGCTAGACCTATGAACTTTATTAACAAGCCCAGTTCTTGATTCTTCACTGTAAGCAACATAATCCCCTATGTCTTCGGGGATTGTTTTGTTTTTTTTGCGTTTGAATTTTCTTCTAGTTTTCATTTTTTAAGATATTCTATAGCTCTTTTTAAACCTTCGATATTATCACCAAGTTTACCAATACCTTGATTGCAATTTCTGCAAATCCAACCTCTAAAGTTTCCAGTTTTGTGACAATGATCTACTAACAATTGATTTTTACTACATCTTTTTTCACCAATTGATAAACTCACAATATCTTTCTTACCACAGCACTCACATCTTTCTGGTTTTGGTGGGGCGTTTTCCCTAGCTTTTGATCTTTGTTTATTAGCCGTATCTTCACATTTACTACATTCGCTTCTGTAATAAGCACCCTCGTCTCTTCCCTTGAAAAGCCTTGTTAGCCTAAATGCAGAATCAGGCAACTCTTTACTACAAACTCTGCATTTTCTACAACTTGTTCCATCTGGTATGGAGTAAAAATCTCCAAACAGTTCCCCTTGGGTCATTCAATTGGTTTCCTCGCTAGATGCGTAGAAGAAATTTTTTCCTTTTTAATATAAATTAAAATAGCGACCGCTGCGATCCCTGCGGATAGTAATATGTATTTCATTACTTGTTGTTTTTTATTATGTTTATTTCTCTTTTACAAACTTACCATCAACCATTTTACCCTTCCGATCTTTGATTTCGTTGTATGCTTGCTCCAGACAAGTAGTAGGATCAAGATTCATCATTTTGGCAGCAATGATAATAGTAACAAGCATGTCACCAATACCATCAGCTATTTCAGCATGATCATTGCCATGAAAATCATTCTTTACTGCCTCTATTGTTTCATCCAACTCTTCTTGAGTCTTATCTAATTGAGCTAAAGGATCTCCTTCATGGAAAATGCCTCTCTCTTCTGCCCACCCTATGACATACAAACTTAATTCGTAAAACGATTTCATTATTTATTAATTGTTATTATTGTTATTGTTTTTCTCTTCCATTCTTCGGATATGTTTATCCCAAATAGATTCTGCTTTAGCAGGGACTTGAAAGTCAGCGCGTTGAAAGTCTTTGGAAACACCAAAAATTTTCTTTAACTTCCTAGCCTGATAAGATTCCACGGATTGCTTGTAGATATGCAAGGGAAATGTGACAAGAGAATTAAAAAAAGCACAAATTCCAACAAATATTGCCAAAAGCAAACCCACTGTCAATCCTGCCGCTAGGCTAAATAAGCCATATCCTAATTTTGCGTAATTAAATTTCATTTCTATTTGAATAATTTGATCTGTAATACATTGTATTACTCAAGAATTATTTCACCAGAGAAAACTTTTTTCCCTAGCTCATTCCCTCCCTCTATCCTATTACCATTTGATAAAAAAGCTCTAAATCTGCGAAACTTCTCTCCGTTTTTCCAGATAAGAGACATTTGTTTTTGTCCGTTTGCATACCATGCGTCAAACGGACCATGAAGTTTCCCGTTTTTAATTCCACCCTTCACAAGTAGTTCGCCATTTGGATGGAACCTAACGGATATCCCTGTAAATAAGGAGTCTTCCTCCATATTTGCAGAAGTATAAAATGTATTAGCGGGGTAATCAACAAATAATTCCTCCCCATTTACTGTCGGGCCTTCTGGATAATCTGCACCTCTATTAACATACGCCTCTACTCCATATTTAAATAATAGAGATAGAATTAAACAGACGAATGATATTTTAAATAATTTGTTCATGTTTTCTTATATTTGCGACTTTACTTGGCTGATAACACGATATATTCGTGATTGTCTTTATAACTGTGAGCGTAAGTAATACAATCCTTGAAGTCTCCATGATAATCAATAAAGGAAGCATCGACTACAAAGAAGTTACCATCTGGAAGAGAATATTTTTCTGCTCCCTTGGCTAAGTGAGTCGAAGAGATTCTCCATCTGTCTCCTTCTCTCTTAACTAAACTTTTAAAACGCTTCATTTCAGAAGGATGATCGTCCTCGTTGAAATGCCCGAGCATCTTCTCTAGTTGAAATTTAGTGAGAGATACACAAGCCTCGACTTTTTCTGGATAAACAATCTTTTCTTGAACGACTGTCTCGACTTCTGGACTTCTAAAGCAACTCCAAGTTGCGAGCGCCCAAAGCGGTAGTGATGTAGTTAGGAATAATTTTGTTCTCATTTTTTAGTAATCAGTAAGCTCTTGTTCTTCGTATTCTTCGTTATCACTGTAGCCATCATTGTCATCGTCAATCGTAATAGTTCTTGCGATTGTCCCTTGACTGTAACCCATGCCGACAAGCATCGGAAAAATAGCCTGTGTCATGAAGTCGGGTAGAGTCATATCATCCATAGGATGTTCAATCGAAACAGTTGGGTTCAATAAAGTGGGGTCGCCTTTTTTAAGGTATTTCTCAATTTGTTTTTGGTTGGTTGGAGTATATGTTACTTTCATTTTTCTTTTTGGTGTTTAAATTAAATCATAAACAACTGTATAGTTATCAGGTTTGATGCCAACAACATTAAACTCAATGTATTCAGCAGCTTCTTCCATAATCATGCCAGACTTAGAAAAATAGTCAAGCATTTTTTTATAAGAATAAACAAGAAACCCTCTTTGGTCACTCCCAATGATGCAATTATCTAGACCATCAAACTGTATAGCTCCCTCGCACAAGTTAAATTCCTCTAATTCCATATAAAATAATTAGTCAACATATAAAAAAAATAAAACAAAAAAGCTAAATAAACAAAAGATTCAAGTCTAGACATGTCCATTTTAATGGTAATGTTCAACATGCATCACATTCATGCTTACAGAATAGACGTATGTTCTTCTGGAAAATACCTGCGAAGACAATCCAAACGGTCATCTGCATCAACCAAAAGTTCCAGAGCTTGCCTCGCATTCTTCCAGTAATCATCTGTAGAATGATCGCCAATGCCCACGGCATGGTCAGAGAGTAGATCAAGAGAAAGCAGCGCTTTCTTTCTGTCTGCGATAGCTTCGCTATGAAGCATTTCATATAAGTGTTTTTTCATTTATTTTCTTTTTTTCTTTGCTGCTCCTCAATAAAGCGTTCTTGTTCTGCATTAAGCCCTAAAAGACGGCACACAAATAGAATAAAGGCTATCCAGGCGATAATAATAAATATCCATAACAGCATGGAGTCGATTATACTTAGTATCGAAGCCTCGTCAATAGATTTTTTCAAGAATCTAAAAAAACGACCTTTAAACACTATCTATAGGCAGATCATACTCCTGATATGGCAGAATCCAATGTTCGCAATCTGCGATAAATACATCTTGTAGGTTGACCATAGACATCAAGTCTTTCCTACCTTTTCTCCTGTAACCTTTATAAAGACACTCATTAACTTTAGTCACGGTATCTCTTAAGTCACATTTTTTCTTTGCCAGTTGATACAAATCAGAGTTTTTTACATGCAAAAAGAAAGCTCCCACATCGAAAGCAATCCATACTGGAGTGCCGCTCTCATTGCACCAACCAGTTTTGCCACCTACATTTAAAAATTCTAGAAGAATCTTACCTTCCCTTGTGGAATTCTTTAAACCTTTTAAGTCTACAGTTTCACCCTCCACAACAAAGTCTACATGCCCTATATCTTGAACCTTTCCTGTCTTCTTGATAGACAAACCTGCTGATAAACAAGAGTGATGGTATCTCCTGACAGACTCATCCATTAATCTTTTTGTATGAGCTACATGGCTTAAACCAGACAAACCTTTAGCTTTATTAGATATCATGAGTTATATTGTAGCGTTTAATCAATTTAAATCAAGTAAATATACAGCAAAACCCCCCACCAAAAAGGTAGGGGGTGTCTAGAGATTAATTTATAAAATAACCCGTAGACTATTTCTGCTTGGCTTTCCCGATATTTAAAGCAGCCCAATCAATTATAGAATAGATTTTGGACCAAATCGACCCCTCTTTAGGGGTAGGGGTGGCAGCAGCGATTGCAGATGCGAAAGCGATTCCAGCAGTCACTACACCAAACCAAGGGTTATCTTGAACTAGTTGAAGAATGGTATCCATAATATTATTTACACCATTAAGCATGATTATGAAGTCATTAGTTTTTTCTTACAGACTCATTGTATGATATAGCCTCATGCATTAAACTAAAAAATCTACCATACTTTTCTGATGTTCTAACTAATGCAGAAGTATCTTTTGGAAAACAATGACCCCCGAAACCTCTTCGATCTGTAACGAATGAATGGCTTTCTCCTATACGATTATCAACAGTTGTGTGTTTTCTGACCTCTTCATAATCTATATTCATCTTATTACATAAATCATAAAGTTGATTAAAGAACGAGACCTTTAACGCTAAGAAATTGTTTTTAGCATACTTTGTCATTATTAATGCTTCTGGATCAGACTCTAAACATTCTATAGATCTAAATATATTTGACCAGAACTCGAAGCTATCACCACCAATAAGGATTGACTGCATACGATCAATATCTTCAATCCAAGAATCTTGTCTTAAAAATTCTGGACTAAAGCTTATATTGTGGTTAGGGAATAGATCGCTTAATTCCCTCCATCCTTCTAAACAAATAGTGCTTTTAATTAAGATGGGAACATTTGGACTCTCCTTAATTACTTCTTTAACATGTCCCATGTAACAAGATCCGTCTTCTTGTCGGGGGGTAGCGACACAAATAATAACCGCATCTGTATCGCGAGGTATGCCTTTATCATGTATAAGAAATGCTGGATCACTTATTGTAACACCACACTCTTGATTCTTATCAGTAATTAATTTCTCGTAAGCTTTACCTACGAACCCATATCCTGCGATTGTGATTTCCATGTAATTTTTTAACCAAATTCATTTAAATCTTTATTTTCTATTTCCCAATTATCTGCTCTTAAGGGAAAAGGCTCTCGACCCCTCATTCGAACCGTCCCTTTCGGATAAAACGATGCTCTCTTTTTGAAATCTTTTTTAGAAATCCAACCACAGATAGAAAGATTTTTCTTTTTGGTATTCAAAGAAGTAAAAATGTAAGCATCTGATTTATGTTTCAATTGGACATCAAAAACATTATTTATGTAAAAAGGCTTGGGATCTACAGTTCTATTCATAGACTTTATATCGGCCTTCTGGCCTTTATACGTTATATCATAACCACCATCAAATCCTTTAGGCTCAATCAAAGGTAGCTCTAAATATTGCCTCACCATATTTTCAGAAAGTATCCCAATAAATTGTTCTTTGGGACTTCCATCATCTTTACCTCTTTGCCCAAAATTATTTTCTTCTACTAATTTTTTACTGTAATCGTAAATTTCTTTCTTGATAGGTAATGTTATCATTTGTTTTTAATTATTGATCGAATCAAAGTCTGCTTCAGTGACTGTATAGTTTGTCGATACACCTGCCTGTGTGTCAGCGGTAGTAATCATGGCATTAATATCTGAAATATGATCTGCCACAGGAGTTCCACCTCCTGCACCGCCGTATGTCCAGACAGTCACAAGCACAAGCTCACCCTCAAAAACTAAAAATGCAGGATTGCCACTGTCACCTCCAATTTTGTTCTCATGGAAAATACGTCTTTTAGAATCTGTAGGTGTTCGCATACGACCGCCAGCACTCCAATCTATGATGAGAGCTTTTTCTTCTTGGTCTAAACCAAGGCAAGGAATCTTGATTCCAGATCTATTATCTAAATAACTCTTGTAATTACTAGGCATTACAAAGCAAGGTGTTATCGTAGAGGGAAGGTCACTGTCTAAAGTGTAGATTGTTAAGTCTGGATAGTGAGGTTTATAGTTGGGGTGTCTAGCTTTTCCTGTCACGGTGCGGTCATGCACTGTACCATCCTTCTCTACAAACCTAACTACTGACCCAA
>JGI24003J15210_10001500_pt1 | contig 10232 bp, 3 predicted proteins | sample LinPmetageLP28_FD_15210 | JGI IMG/M metagenome (IMG submission 15210)
ACCATTGATGAGCAAATGCGCATCGACAACATCCTACGTCAACAAGATGCTCAGTTTATCGGAGAGTATAAAGAACAATTTGGGACTTCTCCTACAGACGAAGGCGAGGGTATTGCTAACTATGCAGGCGAGATATTCAAGGGTCTTGGTAGAGGAGGCGTTGGGTTTTTAGAAAGCGCTGCATTAGGTACAGCTACTTTATTACCTGAAGAACAAGAACTTGCTGCACGTGAAGCGATTCGTAGCACAGCTTACGATTTTAAACCACAGACTGACATCGGTATGGAAGATACCGTAGGAGGCAAATTCGGCGAGGCTCTAGGGTCTTTTGCACCGTTGTTGGCTGCAAGGCTTATTCCAGGAATAGGTATGCCGCTAGCTACTAGTATAGCCACAGCATCTGGTGCAGGCGAAGCAAGTGAACGTGCACGAGAAGAAGGCGCTACATTAGAAGAGCGAAACAAAGCAATTAGGCTTGGGTCTTTAGTAGGTGCTACTGAAGTACTTCCTCTCAAACTTGGTAGGCTAGATAAAATACTTGAAGGTGGGGGGTTTAAAAAACTAGCAGGAAGAATAACACAACAAGCAGGTATTGAGGGGTTTCAAGAACTTGCAGCAAATACTGCTCAAAATTTAATTGAACAAGGATATAATCCAGATCAAGAGTTTGGAGAAGGCAGCTTAGAAGCCGCAGGTTATGGTGCAGGTGTAGGTGGTTTTATTCAGCTAGTTGCTGACTTGCTAGTCCCAGGTCGTGGCAGACGCGTTCCGCCACCAAAGCCAAGAGAGGGTGAGAAGAAAGCTGTAGAGAACGCTGTTAAAAACGTTGATGAAAATCAAAAACAAGTTGAGACTACACAAGAAGAATTTAAACTTACAGCAGAAGATCCTTACAGTGATCTTGTAGATGACGAAAGCGAGTTTTCTGAAGCAGCGGCTTTTGAGGCAGCAGAAGCAGAAGCAGCAAAGCTTGTCGATGCAAGAGAAGATGCCATACAAAGTATAATACGAGAAGTACAGGACCAAGACGGAGCCTTTTTATCTAGAGAAGAAGCTATAAATATTTTAGAGCAGCGAGGTTTAGGCGATGCAAGAGGAGATAGAATTACTCCAGGAGGAGATGGAGCAAGCCTTCAGGGTGATCAACTTGGCGTGGATGGAGAAGGAGGGGATGGAAGTGGAGATCAAGATTCCCCCGACGCTAGATCATCTGACGGAACAAGAGTGGACACAATTGAGTCAGATTTTAAGCCATCTAATATGGCAGCAGGAAAACAGCCCAATACATTAGGTTTTACGACAGCCCGTGGTTCTACGTATACTGTCGATAAGGGTGGCAAAACAACAAGAACTCGTGCTCCTAGAAAAGAGGGTGAGGGTTTTGAACCACAACCACAAAGCGGAAAAACTATATATTCATCCTACGAAGACATGCTTAAATTTGGATCGTTATTCCAAAAAGGTGAGTTAGGACTATACACATTTGAGCCTGTAGAAAATAGAGCAGGAGTAGCACAGCTAGTATACACACGGGACTACGGTGAAAATAAAGCAGGAGACGCTGTCTCTGGCACTGAGATAAGCTATTCAACTGCTCCCGAAGTTGGCTTACATCCAATAGAAATTTATAAGTCTACTAACATCTACGGAGATGAGATCCATTTTGGTACTGAGATAACATCTTTAGATAGACAAGCTGAAGGACAAGGTGAGTTAGATTTTAACGATGCCGTAGACGAACGTGCCATATTAGATCAACAAGAGATTAATGACGCAAAAGCAGCGGCTCGTGCTCAAGAAAAGCAAATAGAAGTAGAGCGAGGGTCTGGGTTTTCTGGTTCTGAGAAAACATACATACGAGACTTTATAGATACAGATCCTGAACTAGCACCTTTATTCAAGAAAAGCACATCTAAAAAAGTAAAACGTAAGCTTTTAGGTATACGTGCTTCTAAGATACGAGACATGCTAGGCATGGGAGGGCTAGATGGAGTTCGTACTAGACCCAACATACCAATTACAGGTATTGAAGGCGTTGACCGTCAACAGAGTCAAGACGCAGAACTCGACACGCGCACTCCTGAATCTACTGCAACGCCTGCTATTCCGACGATGGAAGTGCTAGAAGAGTTAGGTATTAGTAAGGGTGTAGGCGCTTATCAAGTTGCAAAAAATAGTTTAGCTGACTCTATTGCAAATAACGACAAAGACTCTGAACGTGCAGATGTAGCTAGAATATTTGAAAAGCTAATAGAGTATTCAAAAAGTATAAAAGAAAAAAATAAAAAACTATCAACTCGTATAGACAAGTATGTAGCTAAGTATGCACCAAAGGAGTCAACTCCAGAAGCAAAAGCACAACGCGACGCAACAAGAAAACAACGACGTACACGATAAGTAAAGAAGAAGCTAGGCAAGCTAAGAATGAAGCGGCGCAAGAAGCGAGAGAGACTAAATCAGAAGACCGAGCAATAGAAGAAGTAGCGACACAAAGCAGACTTAACCAAGCTGTAAGTATCCCAGAAGGGATGAATGTAACTCCTGAATCAAACAGGACAGAAGAGCTTCAAAGATTTCTAAGGAATAAGCCTCAAGCTTCTCTTAACCAAAAATCTAAACTTGGATTAGATGATGTAAAAACAAGAAGAGTAGCATTTTCAGACTTTGTACTAAAAAATGTGCGAATAGCTACTCCAGAAGGCGGCACGCGCAAAGTTGCTAGTGTTGAAGAGCTTTCACCAAAACAGCTAGAACAAGCTATAGAAGAGTTTGACAAAAAAGAAGTTGAAGAACTAACTGCTCAAATATTTTCAGGTAAGAGAACAAAAGAAAAGAACGCAAAACGTGCGCGTATGCGTCGAACTAAATTTGAAGCATATTTAAAAGATGATATGCAGTATAGCGCAGAAGAGATATCACAACTGCGTAGAGCAGCAAACAAAAAAGAATTGGATGAAATTTATAATGGTTTTGTAGAAGGTGAGAAAGCACAAGCAGAGCTGCTACGAGGGTTTGACCCTAACTATAGTCGCTTAGAAGCTGAAGCCACTATCGGTTTAAACCTACCACTTGATCCTGTTACAATGACAATGCTTGAGGACAATAACCTCACAGATGCACTACGCAATTACGCCAAGTCAGCGCCGAACCCAAGTATAGCAAAGATGGCAAAAGCTTTGTCTCGTCTCGTGGGGACAACTCGTGTTATGTTTGCAAACGTTCCAGGGGGTCGTGTGTCAGGTGCGTTTGATCCTCAAACAAACACCATAGTTCTTAACGAAAATGTAGAAGTTGTTGGTCATACGCTCATGCACGAGATGATGCACGCAGCCACGATTAATGAGATGACTAACAACCCTAATAAGCCTGCGGTAAGACAACTACAAAAGATATTTGATGAGATCTCTGATGCTCTACCTAGCGCATACGGATCTAGAAGCACATCTGAGTTTATAGCTGAAGCATTTAGCAACCCCGAGTTTCAAAAACAACTAGCGGCTATAAGACTGACAGGAGCTAAAGGCTCACTCCTAGACCAAGTAAGACGCCAGATTGCACGAGTCTTAAACTTTATTAAAGGCAAGCCTAACATCTCTGCACTAGCGGAAGTCGAAGCTATTGTTGATGGTCTTCTTGCCCCTGCCCCTGCGTATGTAAATGCAGACATAATGTATAATATTGCTAACGATCCTATCGATGCACGCAACGCTACAAACGCTGCTTTAATGAACGGCCCTATATTTGATGCACGTGAAGGCAACAAGATGTTGGCATGGCTAGAAGACAAAACTCGTGGCGGTACGTCTAGCGGATACAATCTTGGCAAGACAATAGCTCTGCGAGCTACTCCACTGCATTATCTTGTTGATTTAGGTAAAAAGTTTTTCAGCCCTACATTAATGGACTCAATTAATAACACCATGAACAAGGCATCAGGTAGGTTGCAAGAGAATTATGACCGTACTGAGGCTATAGTTGGCGACATGGTACGATGGGCAAACGCTCATCCCGATCAGGTTGAAGCGTTCAACAGTCTTGTAAATGAAAGTACAACCTATCAAGTTGATCCTGAAATAAGCGAGGCTCAAGCTTTACGAGAATACGAAGGCAAGACTGAACTGATGGATATATACAACCGCCTACGCGGTTTATATAAAGATGTTGGTAACGAAGGACGTAAGCAGTATAGACAGACACGTAACCTATTTCGTTCCATGCGTAGCGAGCTGCAAGATGCTATACGCAGCAGGTTAAGTCAGGTAGGCATTCCTGAGAGCGTGCAAAACAACATGTTAAGAGACTTTTACGCAAGGCTTTCATCGCGTGGGACTATTGAACCATATTTCCCCCTTACAAGAGAGGGCAATATCTGGCTATTTTTTACGGGTGTCGATCCAGTAACTAAAAATTTGGAATATTACGCAGAATCTTTTGAGTCTGAAGCACAACGCAACAGGGCTTGGTCTGAAATAAAAGGTGAAGTTATAGGCAACATGCTAAATAGCGAAAAAGGGCAAGAAAGAATCGAAACGCTCAGAAACAACCCTAACGTAAACACTGATGGGTTATCAAAAGAAAGAATAGCAGAAATGGCTGCGGGGGTAACAGCAACCGTTAGCGTACCCAAAGAATGGTACGGCGGCGCTCCAGAAGGTTCTTTTCTAAACGACTTAATGACTAGGCTAGGGCAAGCCGCATCAACGCAAGGTGAAGAAGCTTCTAAAGCACAAGAACAGGCTATAGAAGCAGTAAGCGAGCTTATCCTGAATACACTGCCTGAGACTTCATACGTACAATCATTCCGAAGAAGACGTGAAGGGAACATAGCAAAGGCGGCTTTGTCTACGCGTCAAGATGCTATAAAGACAATATCAACACGTGCAAAGTCGTTAACACGACAGATCGTTGAGATGGAATACAACGCCGAGTTTAACAGACTCAACTCCAAGCTCAGGGAAGAGTTGAAAGATAGATCAGGTAAAGATGTTGGTGTAAGCTCTACAGAAGCTGCAATGTATAAAGAGCTAGACTGGTTTACGCGCAACGGCGTAAAGCAAAAACATACAAGCATGTCTCGTGCACTTACAGGTGTAGCGTTTAACTTCACACTAGGGTTCAACGTGTCTGGTGGTTTAATTAACCTTTCACAAATACCTTTGATCGTATTGCCTATGCTTGGCGGTAAGTATGGATACGCAAAGACTATGAAGGCTATGAAGTATGCTACAAAGACTATGTTTAGCAGTGGATTCAGCCGTAAGATCGAAGGCGTATCCGACCAAGTCGATGCAGACGGCAATCCAATTATGGAAGAGAAAACAATCAAATCGGCTTTGTCTATGGCTAACATTGATTTTACCGATCCAAATTTATCTGATGATCTGAAAGAACTTAAAGAACTTGCAGAAACTGGTATCGATCTAGGACAGTTCAAACGTTCCCTAGACTACGAAATACTAGATATAGATCGCATGTCAGGCTTCTGGGCTAAGTTCAACAAAGCATCAGGGTTCTTTTTGCATCACGGTGAACGTGTAAATAGAGAGGTAACTATGATTGCCTCTTACAAATTAGCGTTAGATAAGATGAGTGCAGCGGAACGTGCTGACCCTATGATGCGTAGGGAAGCAGCGGCAGAAGCCGTAAAGGATGCTGAGTCAATGAACGGTGGCCTAGCAGCAAACGCAACGCCGAGACTTGCGCAAAACGACCTAGGTCGTGTTATATTTATGTATAAAAAATACGGCGTTACAATGCTATCGCTATTGCACAAGCTATCAAGAGAGGCGTTAGCAGGTCAATCTCCTCAAGCCAAACGAATGGCTATGTTTCAGTTAGCAGGTATATACGGCTCCGCAGGCGCGTTAGCAGGCGTAGCAGGTATGCCCTTGTATGGCACAGTCTCCATGCTGCACGATCTTTTTGCTGATGACGACGACGTTGAAGGAGATGATCTCGATAGTATAGTCCGTATGTATTTAGGTGAAGGTCCGTATCGCGGCGGGGTAAACTACCTCACAGGTATAAACGTGGCTACACGTGTTGGACTTGGTGAGTTTTTATTCAGGGATACACTCGTCAAAAGTGACATGCCTTTACTCTACCAGTATATAGAAACTTTAGGTGGACCGCTTGTAGGAGTTTACCTCAACACAGAACGTGCAGCCAAGTTGATGGGTCAAGGAGAGTTCTATCGTGCGTTTGAGGCTGCTGCCCCTGCCGCAATAAAGAATGGCATGAAGTCATTGCGATACTATAACGACGAGGGTATTGAGAACGTAGCAGGGGATAAGATCATAGGCGACATACATCCTGCACATGTAGCGGTGCAGGCATTTGGATTCAGTCCTGCTGCTTACTCTAGAACATTAGAATTAAACGCAGATGCAAAGGGTGCAGAGCGTGCTGTTATAACTCGCAGAAGTAAACTTCTAAGAAAGTACTTCAAAGCATACTTTGATGGGGATCAAGACCAATTAAATAAAATAGCACAGCGAATGCAAGAATATAACCAAGACCATCCACAATACCCGATCACTACAGATACGATAACCAGATCACGTAAAAAGAGGTTGTCAGATAAAGAGAAAAAGTATCGTGGTATAACTTACAACGCTAGACTACGTGATCGTTACGTTGGCTATCTAGAAGACTATGGTGATGATGTAAGTATGCTCTTCTAAAAAAAGACCCCCACAAGATGTAGGGGTCAGTATAACAATGGAGAACAACATCTGGAGGACGTTGTCAGGTATAGTATATCACACAGTTCTCCACACACGTAAACCCAATTTTTTGTTTTCGACGCAAGTTTGAGTCTTAAACTTCCAATTTTTTAATTTTTCTATGTCTTTTACTTGTTTCTGTGCTTTTTCTACATCAAGACAAGGAAGAAAGAACGACCAACCTACGTCCATTGCATCCCAATTTACGGTTATACACAGTCCATCTGGATCTAATTCATCCTTCTTCAGAGCTGTCATTTGCTTTTTCCAAGGTAAAGTTTAAAACCCACAGCTTCACAGCAGGTATCTTGCCCATGCTAGTGCCTTTGAATAGACGCACGTTTTTATTCTCTGCGTAATATCTTTTCTTCAGATCATCTATAAACTTGGTGAAGTTTATCTGACTTTTAACACACCATTCTTTTAGTGGTGCAGGAGACAGATACAGCTTTTCAAGATCAGGTTCATACCGCGCTACAATAAAGCTTCTTGGATCTTTGTCTGCAAGTTTTGTTTCAAAGACAGTACTTGTATCCCCAGAAATCCTGCCGTCATCGGTGCTATCTATCCAAAGTATGTTGTTCCACTTCTCTGCTATGTAGCTGTTTAGAAGTTCTGATGTTGAGGACTTAGCTTCCCCCAATCTAACTTTAGCCAGAATGACTTGTCTTACAGCCCAATCGAACAACTTGTTTATGTTGTATTCTGCTATGCCTAGTTTGTTCAGTATCGAACATGCAGTAAGCGTAGCAGCTATGCCTGCTGACCAGAACCTATGTTTTGAACTTAGATCTGCGGCTTCATCCAAGCGTTTACGTAGCTTCTGTATATTCTCTTTAGTATTCTCTTTGTTCTTCATTATGTACTGTATAAATTCTACACCAAGCAGACCATAGTTCTTCCGTACATCTTCAAACAGTATGTCTGTTATTCTCTTTGCTTCTGGCCCTACAACCATTTCTGGAACAGCTATTTCAAACAGGCGTAGTAGTTCTGCCTCAGAGTTTGCTTTGTGTGAGGATGCAATATCCCACATACTAGAGTTAGCAGAACTCATAGCTAGCAACTCCCACGGTTTGCCGCGATACCTTTCTGCATTGCCTGATTGTGACATCCTGTTTTTCTGTCTACCACCAGTCATTTGATACAAATATTCTGATGCTTCTTGAGGTGTTATTTCAGTCATCTCATCTGACACAAGAGGTATGTTTTTTAACATCTCGCCTCTGTTCATCCTAGAATTGTGAGTATCTTCTCGACGACACATGATATCCCAAGGATCACCCCACGCAGCTAACCCCATCATTTGTGCAGTTGTTTTACCCACACCAGAAGTTCCTGTTAGGTGTATGGCTAAACTATTCATACCAGTAAACGGCATCAGGACTGAGCCGAAACCTGCGCAAGCACTGAACTGATGTAGCTCCCATCCGTCTTTATTGTAGAAGTTTAACATTTCTACGTGCCGTTCTCTTGTACCTTTTTCTCCAAAGGCGTGAAACAAACTAGCCGTAGAAGGTGCAGATGGATTATATTCTATCTTATCCTCCCTAATAAGTTTGTCCCCTAGCACAAAAGAATCCATGTTATCATCAGCCCAACCGAATTGTCTGTGCGCTTCGTCTGCTTTCGTCGTTTGTTGCAATTCACTAATCCACTTCTTTGTATAATCCATAAGTAAACCTACCTCTCCACCAGATGCTGTTATACCCTCCTTTGCCATAGACTTGCGAAACTCTTCTCTAGAGGTCACAGCAGTCAGGGGGGCAGTAAATTCTCGTACTCCGTCTTTTGGGAGATGCAATCTAAACACAATTAGCTCACCATCTTCCTGATCGTACAACCTGCGAGACACATACATAGTATGTCTGTATATAGAAACATCTTCAGGGTTGCCGTCTTGATCTCTGCCACGCATGTAAATACCACCATGCTCTCCGTTAAAATACGGTTTCGGTAATTGTGGTATTACGTATTCTCTAGCTACATTACTCGCGCTGTTAGCAGCTTTCTCTGACACTACCTTTTGCCCACTTGCGCTCTTTATGCGTGTACCTAGTAAAAGAGGTGTAGAGATGTTGTGAGGACAGCCATCACATAGTCCTGGATTTAACTCGTTAAACGTTTCGCACCTATACGGACCTTCTATACCTTCAAACTTTTTTAGCGTCACCTCTCTGCTAAAACTAGGATGCTTCTCTGATATGCTTATTGCAGCTTTTTCACCTTCCCTACAAAACTTAGTAATAGATAGCCCTGCTCTCCACAAAGGTTCGTCAATGCTGCCTTGATTTTTCATGATCTCTTCTAATTGTGCACACCCATTTTTGGCTATTATTTTTTGCACAATAAGTTTAAAAGAATGTTCTTTGTTCATGTTTAACGCTTCTTGCAAAGCGTCTGGCCCAAGATCTAGCTCCTTAGTGGTGTCATCCGTAGCGCCAAGCTTCTCTATAAACTCAGACAGCACAACAGGTTCTGATATAGCTACACCAAACAAGCCCACTGCCAGAGGTGGATTATCCTTATAGTTGTGCGTATTCGGCACACGTAGTATGCGAGCCACGTCTGATGTTACGGCAGGGTCTGCAAGAAGTCCGTTAGTTGCACAAGCCTTCTTTAACTTTTCTGCTGATACCACCCACTCGCTAGCCGAAACCGCTTCGGTTAGTACCCAGTATACGTGTACACCTCGCCCGCTATTTATCATCGTAGGTTTGGGTAGAGAGAGTCGTTTACAGAAACTACGTAGTGCCTCGACTGCTGCTTGTTGTGTAGGATATTCTTTTGAAGGTCCGCAGTCTAAATCTAAGAATAAGGATTTAAGTTCGTGTGCGTTGTCGCCCTTACGGTTCTTCGGTTCTTTAAAAGTTGCAAGTGCAAAGTAAACGTCAAATCCATCTGCGTCTAGTTTATAGGCTGCGTCCTTAACTTCTTGTACGGTGTCGTAGAACTTTTGTTCTCTTCTGTCACCTCTTGCTGCAAACATACAGTAGTGACCGCTGTCACCAAGCACGCTTTGCAAAAATTTTGTTGTTTCCATTGTTGCTGCTCCAAAATGAATCGTGGTGAGGTTTGATAGGAGTCTACCTCACCACGAAACTCTCTTGTTAATGTTAGGATAAGAAGTTCCCCCTTACCTTCTTAGTCATCCCAATCCTCAACAAGAGCCGCAAGGTCAGCCTCGTCAGCAGGAGGAGCAGCTCCTTCTTTCTTTTTGGTGACCTTCTTCGGTTCGGGTATCTCATCTGATTCAACAGGTGCAGAATCAACTGCATCTTCAAAGACAGATGAGGCATCACTATCCTCCGCAGAGAAGCCGTCTTGTGCTTCAAACGGAGAGTACTGTTTCTTCTCAGCAATTGATAAAACTTGTACCGCTTTGATCCGCAAGGACACTCCGTGCGTACTCATATTGTAAGGCACAAGAACCACACCAATATTTATAGTGCTACCATGAGTAAGTTTAAAAGAGGGTGGTAGCTTTTTGTTCTTTGCATCTACATG
>JGI24003J15210_10001501_pt1 | contig 10227 bp, 6 predicted proteins | sample LinPmetageLP28_FD_15210 | JGI IMG/M metagenome (IMG submission 15210)
TTGCTGGTTTTGATTTAGGCGTAAGAAAAGCAGCAAAGTTTGGTGGCCCGATAGGATTTAGACCACAGTTTAATCAAGGTGGTTTAGCCGCAATAGGCGACCTAGATATGCGTCAAGGTGGTGAGTCAGTTGGTCCTGGTACAGGAACATCTGATGATATACCAGCTATGCTTAGTGATGGTGAGTTTGTAATGACGGCTTCTGCTAACAACGGCGCTGGTGGTTTTCAATTCAATAAAACAAAAAAAGGTATTGAACTAATAGCTGCGAGCCAACCTAATAGAAAAAATGGTGTAAGTGTAATGAATAAACTAATGGATACCTTTGAACAATATAATGAGTCTGGAGGTATGGCGTAATGGCTAACTCAGTAGATCCCGTACTTCAGAGTCAAGTTACAGCTGAAACAATAACAGACCCGCTTATACGGGCTTTGTATTTTGGATCAGATGGTACTCCTGGTTTTTACAATCAATTACAACAAGCTGGTGCAAACTTAATAGGAAGTAGTGTTCCTTTACAACAAACTGCCGGTTTAGATTCGCTAGAAAATATAGCAAGACAAAGAGCGCAAGCTGGTCTTGGTGCATTTCAACCATTCTTTAATCAACAACAAGACTTAGTTAATCAAGCCATAGAGCAATCTAGAAGAGCAGAAGCATTACAAGATCCATACTTTACTCAAGCTGAAGATCTTCTTCAGGGAACCGTAGGTGCTTATGATCCTAGCATGACAGAACAATTCTACAATCCTTACGAGGATGCGGTTGTGCAACAAACTATTGATGATGTAATGAAAGCTGGCGACAAACAAGATATAGCAGCAATAGCGCAGAATATCTCTGCTGGCGGCGAATCAGCTTTTGGATCTAGGGCAAGACTTGGTGCAGATGAAAGAAGAGAAGCCCTTGGTAGGGGCCTAGGTGACGCACTATCAAACATTAGATCAAGAGGTTTCTCACAAGCGCAACAAACAGGCCTTGGAGAGTTTGCTAGACAAAGACAAGCAGAAAGAGCTGCGGCATCTGGATTGTTAGGTATAGGCGCACAAAGAGGAGCTGGTGCTTCTCAACTAGGATCTCAATTAGCAGGATATGGTGGTCAGCTGTCTGGTATAGGAACAAACCTAGAAGCATTAAACAGAGGCCAAAGAGCCGAACTAGCAGGCTTTGGTGCTGGTGCAAGAGGAATTGCAGATCTACAAAATCAAAGACAGTTTACGCAACAATTGCAACAGCAAATGAGGCCGTTACAAACTATGCAGGGTATTGGTGCTTTACTACCTGGCTACAAACAAGCAGGAAGCCAGATTGATTCTACCTACGGTATGGCTCCTGATCCAAGCGCTCAAGGTCTTGGAGCAGCTTTCTCTGCTTACGGAGCTTTAGTACCAAACAGAGGCAACTAACATGAACTTTCTTAATAGAAGGATGTTTCAAGAAGGTGGTGGTGCTAATCAATACTATTATGTTGACAAACAAAATAATCAACAAATTCCATTAGACGAAAACAAACTTTTTGAAATTTTACAAACTGCACCAATACCAGAATTAGAAGCATTAATTCAAAATCCTAGTGTTTCATACAGTCCACAAACTCAAGAAATATTTAGAAAAATAGTTGGAACAAGGAAAGCTAGATTTTCTAGTGTAAGCCCTAGTATGTTTGAATTTGGAAAACAACTTCCAGATTATTTAAGTGTTGGTTCTGGCCTGCAAGATATTGGTGGTGTTGTAAAAGATACGGCTGGTGAAATTGTTGAGAGAGGCATTCAACTAGGATCTGGTTTTATGGCTGATGCAGAAAAACCAAAAGATATTTTTACTACAGATCGGTATCCTTTTGATTCTCCAAATAATATACCAGCAGGTCCTATGGCTGGTCCTGGTTTTATTCCTTCAAATGAAGGTTTATTAAGAAGAGGTTATTCAAATGAACAATTAGCATCTATTTTAAATAGAGCGCAATCAGGAGAAATACAAGATTTTGAAGAAGAAGTACAAGATCTATTAGTAGGTCCTATAAGGCAAGAACCTTCTGTCGTTAGTATTGATGAACAAGAAGACATAATAGAAGATACTCCAGCAGAAAGAGAGTTTAATTTAAATGTTAGGCCTCCAAAGCCTTTAAGTATTTCTGATTTTATTGATGAGGAAATAAAAGATTTAACCGTAAATGTTAATAAGACTGAAGAAGAAAGTAAAAATGAAATACAAAAAAAGTTTATTCCAACACTTCCTGATATAGATCCTAATCTAACTCAAGAAGAAGCTGACAAGATTAACGAAGAAGAAAAGAAAAAAGAAGAAACATCTCCTGATAAAAAAGATGATGATGCTGTTACAACTTTAGCTAACAAGCCAGGATTCTTTGGCTCTGATAATTTCCTAAACTTTATTAGAAATGTTGGTGGTGAGCTTGTTAGGACAGGCCAATTTGGTACAGGTCTTTCATCTGGTGCAGCAAAAGCTGCTGAAGAGAGAGCGGCTAGAGAATTGTTAGCAGATCAAGAAGAAAGAAAATATCAAAGAGAGATAGAACTTGCTCGAGCAAAAGCAGCGGCTACTGGTGCTAAACCTATGCCTACGGATAAAATTATTGAGCTAAATGAAAAAATGATGACTGATATAAATGAGTTTAAAGGTGGAGTAGCTGCTACAGGATTTGTAGATTTAGCAATCGAAACCATTGTGGAAGCTCAAGAAAGTGGTGAAGCTGTGGGCGGCGCTCTTGGATGGATTAATTCTTTTGCTGATAAAGTAGGTGCTTTTTTTGGAGCGCAAAAAGAATTTAGTGAATTATCTGCTCAAGAAAAAGTTAATAAATTGGTTGAAGTTGTAAGACAAAAAAACTTGCAAGCAATATTAGGAGAATCTGGTAGAACTATTTCTGATAGAGATAGGACTATTATTTTAGAAGTATTTGGAGACTTGTCTTTAACACAAGATCCTAGCATTACTCTTGGAAAACTTAGAGAATCTCGTAGAGGTTTAGCAGACAATAATGAAAAACGAAAACGAACTATAGCTACTACCTTACCTATATTGGGACAACAGGGAACTTATGGGCAACAATTTTTTGTAAACTTACTTCCTATTTACGGAGAAATTCAAGGAATAGATCCACAAGCATCCCAAGCAGCAGCTGTTTTACAACGGTTGTTAGGACAGAATGTTCAATCTAATCTAACAGAGATTGGATTAGCTGAATAAAAATGCAACGGTTTAAAGTCAATATTTCGGAAGGTGTTTCGCAAATTGTTGAAGCTGAAAATGCAACTGAAGCTAGGCAAAAAGTAAAAGCAGAAATTGCAAAAGGCGCTATATCTCCTTTTTATGACAAACTATATTTTGATTATGAAACAGGTGTTAATTACAAAGGATTAAGAGGCAAGCTAGGAAGAACCGAAACCGAACAAGAAGAAAACAAAGTATTAAGAGATTTGTTTAATTCTATTAAAGGTATAGAAACGGCTGAAGATCAAGACTCTGTTTTAGAAAACAAAGTAGGTAACGAAGGTTTTACAAGAAATACTAAAGGCCAGTTAGCTCTTACCCCAACAGGATTAGAAGAGCTAGGATTGCCCGTACAACAAAAAACATTAGCAGACGGCTCTGTAATTAACCTTAATACCGTTATTGATGAAAATAGTTTTAATCTTCGTACAGGAGACTTTGCTGACTTTTCTGGTATAGCAGGCCCGATTGCTGGTGCTTTAACTTTCTTATCTCCTCAACTAAAAGTTATTCAAGGATTAAGAGCTTTGTTTGGAGGCAATAAAGTTTTAGCTAACATATTTGCATCTGGTGTTGGTTCTGCTGTTGGTAAAGCTGCGGAAGAAGAAGTTTTTGATACTCAACAAGGATTTCAGTTACAAGACAGAGATGATTTAAATAGTTTGTATACAACTGAATTTATCTTGGGTTCTGTTGGTCAAGGTTTAGGAGAGGCCGTAGGTGGAGCTTATGGTTTGCTTCTTGGGAGAAAAGCTCCTCAAGGTGATGTAAGACTTTTAAGACAAGGTAATAAAGGTAGAGTTGTAACGGATGTTATGGCTTTAGACAGACGTTTAGGTAGAGATGCAACTGAAAAAGAAATTAAAGCAGCTATTAAAAAAGGTGAAGTTGGCATGTTGGATTATAAGTTTATTCCTTCTCAGGCTACACTTAAAAAACAACTACCTGGAAGAACTCAACAAATTTCAGAACAAGTATTGGGGCCAGCAAGAGCTAAAGAAGCAAATGAATATTTGTTTGGTAATTTAAATTATTTACTTAAAGCTATTGATGCACATGACGTTGCATCAAATAAATATATTAGTGAAGCAACCAAAGGTAGTCTTGACGAACAAATTCAACTTGCTAGAAATAATTTAAGTTTGGAAGAACAAAATGTTACCAAAGTATTAAATGAACTACTAAAAGACATTCAAGAAGATGCTTTTAATGTTGGTGATATGACTCAGATTGAAGGTTTAGAAGAAGTTGGAACAAGCATTATTGAAACTTTGCAACAAGCAAGAAGCCAAGTCGTAAGGACTATTGGTAAAAAATATGATGGAGTAGACCAACAATTTTTAGATTTAATGAAAGTTCCTGCTGGTGGAACCAGAGAAGAAAAATTAGTTGCTGGAGCATTAAGAGATACTATTGGAAGAACTCAAGCAAGATATTTAAAGGACGCAAGAAATATTCTTGAACAGTACAAAGAATCAAATAGCGCTTGGCAATTAGGAGGAGCTAGAGATCCAGATATTAGTGCTAACTTGGTAAATCAAATCGACAGCATATTAAATGATATGGAGCAAAAAGCACTAACAGGAAAATTAGATTTAAGAAACGTAAGAAATTCTTATGATACTTTAAAGGATTATGCAGAAATGAGCATGGTCCCAACTCAACTTAGAAGAACTTTAATTGCTGTGCTTAACAAATTTGATGATAGAAGAACTTTAAATATTGATGATGCGGGTTTAGTTACTAAAGGCAAACAAGGGGCCGATAGTATTTTTACATCTTTAGAGCAAACAGGAGAAGAGGAATTTGCTAGAAATTTAGCTGACACACTAAGAACTTTAAATTTAGGAGACGATTTTACAATAGAAGCAGCTCAACAAAAAGTTTTAAACGAAGCGATAGAAGGATTAAGAGATGCAAATAAATTATCAGCAAGATTGCTTGAACCGTTTGATAGAGTAGCAATTAATAGGGTTATTGAGCAAGGAGGCAGAGGAGCTACTAATGCAGATGAAGTGTATTTAAAATTAGTAGAAAAAGGTAAAACAAAAGATTTACAAGATCTATTTAAAAACCTTAGATCTTTTGATGAATACAAAAGAAAATTAGGACAAACATCAAATAAAGAACAAGAGTTAAAAGGACAACTTAGAAAAAGATTATTTTATAATGCTGGTAGATCATCTACTGATACATCTGGTCCAGAAGATGTAATTGATTTTACCGCTTTTGCAAGGACAATTAAAAAGTTTGAAGGTGAGAATGAAGGTAAGTTGCTAGCTTTGTTTGAAGATGCTGGAGGTGGAAGAAGCACAGGAAACTTAGTGCTGCAAACAATAAATCAATTAGCAAAACTCAAACCAAATTTAAAGCCTGTTGATATGAAAAATCTTGTCAACGATTTTACTGCTTCTAAAAAAGGTTTATCTGATAGCGATCAAGGTGTTGCGTTTGTTCAACAACTAAGCAAACTTGCAGATGAGTCAGAAAAGAGATTAATTTTTGAAGCTAATAGAGCTATTGTAGATCTTCCAAATAAAGGAGTTGATGAAACTGTTAAATCTATTTTTAGACCAAATGCAGGATCTAATATACAAATATTAAAAGAAACTGTAAGTCCTGAAGTTTTTAAAAGCATTCAACAATCTAGTATGCAAAAACTTTTAGCTAAATCAATTGATTTTAATTACAACGGTAAGGGCAACATAACAGAAATATTTAAGCCAGGACATTTAAAATCTGCGCTTGAAACTTATGGTGATGAAACTTTAGAAGCTATGTTTGGTAAAGAAGTTACTCAAGGTTTAAAAGATTTCCAAAGATATATAGATCTATCAACGGTTGGTGAGATTGGTAGGGGTGGCTCTGCTGGTGGATTGGTAGCAGCTGGTATTGCAGCTGGTGTTGTATTTGCTCCATTAGCTACCTTACCCACATTAGCTGGTTTGGCTATTATGAGGCAATTGTTTTCAGATCCAAGGTTTGTTGGCTTAATGTTAAAAACAGACAAAGGATCAATTAGTGAAGCAATTCGTATGGCAAGAAGAGCAGCAGGATTAGCTGGCGTAAGATACATAAATGGAGAAGCGCAAATTATAGGAGAACAAGCAGAGGAAATTGCAGAGGAAGCTGTTAACGAAGCTGAAGAGGAAGGTTTTATTGATCAAGCTAAAAAGATATTTAGATCTACCACTGATAAAGCAAGAGATGCAGCCACTCAAGCTCAACAATCTTTGCGTACAACTCAAGCAAACATACCGCTGCCAGATGTATCATCAATTGAAATGCCGACTGTAGATCCTTTGGCTAGAGATAGACTAGACTTTGATGAACAGTTATTTGGCAGACCGTCTAGGCTTGGGTAATATTCTTACCGTTTACTTCTATAACTTTTCCGTCAAAATCATTACAGATTTTTCTGATTAAAGAATTATTATAAATAGGGTGGCTTGCATATAACTTTTGTTTTTCCATCCAAGCTTCTTGTTCTTTAGTAAGCTTAGTGGTTGGTGCATTCTTCCTCATTAGAAACCTATTTCATTACGGTCCATACCCAACGGTTTATCTGATAAACAGATCCAATCTTCTACAGGTATATGTATGTATGGCTCGTTGTCTTCTTCATAAGTAGGGTTTTCGCTTATGTTCATTCTGACATCATAGGTAAAATCTTCTTTCCATTTATGCATGTAAATACCGTCAGTCATAGCATACACAATAATAAAAGGCACTCCGGTTGCTAGTGCGAATGAAGATCCTTTTCTAAGTTTGTTGGTAGATATAATAATGGTGTCGTACTTGTCGTAAGCAAAGGTTCTACATTTAACTTCACACCAGTAATTATTTTCTGCCGACTCTATCCAATAATCCAAAGAATAACTAGGCGGTAACTTATGACAGCTGACACCCCATAGGCCCTCTAAAAATCCTGCTACTCGTTCTTCTCGCTTCTGATCTTCTCTGCTTTCTAATGATGGTGTTTTCATGTTATTCCTCAAAGAAGTTAGGATCTACAGCAACAAACCTTTTGGCTGGTCTACCTTTGCCCCCAACTTTAATTTCTATTTCCTGGATCTCTCCAGCATTCTTTAATCTTTCAATAATTTCTTTTACTTCATATGACTTCATACTCCTAAATAATTCGTGTCTATCTACCTCTCTTTTAGAAATGCCTTCGCCGTTTCTAGATCTAATAAAGGATAAAACCTGTTTTATCTTAGATTCTGTTGCAGAACTGGCTACTTTGTCCCTACAAGCCTCTATAAACATAAGATCGTAGTATCTGATGTAATCTATCGCCCACTTAGTTATATCGGCTGTAATCTTAGTAGCGTCAGCGCTAGAGGCTAAAGTACAAAGCAAAGCCAATCGCATAGCTTTTTCTTTAGATCTACTCAGCAAAGGCTCAAGGTTGTCTTTTTCTAAGATGTCTTGGCGTTTGATGATCTCCCTTGCAAAGTCTTGTAGTAGCTCCTCTGATTGTCTGTCAAACTCTAATACTGTTTGACTTATATCTAACTCAGCGTTGTCTCTGCCAGCATCTGTTAGATTGCCTTTTGCTCTGCGTATGTAATTGACCCAGTTCACTACACTCATAGGTGGCTCAGTAAATCTTTTTAGATCCCCAACTCTTCTTGGCTCATTAGATTCAACAACAACAAACCTATTAAGAAATCCATCTGCGATCCTACCGCTGTTTAATGCACCATAAAAGTTCTTAGGAACTGACAAGCCAACTAAAGTAATGGCTGGCTTATATGCAACACGGTTCATCATCTGCTCTTTGAATTGTTCTTGGACAGCCATTAAAGAATAGTTATCTGGTCGTAGAGTCCCGTGACAACGACCCCAAGCTTCCATTAAGGTTTGTACGCCGTCTTCTTTGTTGGTGTTACCAGCGTTGCTGATAGCTTCTAGTCTTTTACCAAACTCATCCATAATAGTTATTTGGGTTGGTCTTATCTTGAGAACAGAATGCACAGCTCCGCTTGATGTATAACCATCCCCTACTACTAATTTTTCATGTTCGGATGCGTTTAATATAGATTCTATGAATGTTTTAATATTTTCTTTACCTTGGCCCGACTTAGCCACTCCCATAAAATACATACTAGAAAAGTTATTCATGTTAGTTCTATACAATCTTCCGCAAGTAACACTTGCTAAAGCTAATGCACCAACAAGCGATAACTCTGGTTGTGGCACTTGCGCTATATCTTCACAAAAATCAAACATGTTTTGTATCAGTCCTGGTGGGCTAAACAAATCACTTGGTCTAGTAATGCTTTCAGTAGATTGTGTAAACAAAGGTGCTATCTGATTCTTGCGATCATGCGTTCTTTTAACATTATCTACAACTGAATCAACTTCTTGTTGCGGTAGTGGTGGGTTGTTATTCTTATTCCAGTTTTGTAGGAATACTCTGACAAACTCTAGGTTTACATTTTTAGATATAAGATAGCCTGCAATCCTAGCAGCTCCATCATTTCTAGATCCTTCCAAGACACCATCTAGAGAGAAAGGTGCTGTCTGCACACTACTCTCAACTTTCGGTACACCTGTTATTTGTAAGAATTCTTTTTCAGTAAAGTCTGGGAGATCTGCACAATCATGTATTTTCCAGTCCGGTATGATTACTGGTTTGTATACTTGGCCATTAGCATGACGGTTGAACGGAGCAATAATAAGTCCGCCCACACCTCTAATATCTATTAACCGTTCTATAGGAGTTGTATTGGTCCTTCTTGTTGCGAAGGTGGTGTAATTTTCTGGGTTGTTATAATAGTAATGCATGCCTTTACCCGTTATAACTTTAAACGGACATGCAGGTAGATTCTTCTCTACCCAATCCATAGCTTCAGGGGAGTCTGCATCAACCACGACAAACTTGCCACAAACTAATGCGACTTGTAAATTGTCTCTATCTTTAAACCAAGACTCTACAAGATCCCTACTGGGTCTAGTTTCCTTATATTGCTCCCAGCCTTTTAAAAATGATGGAGGTTTTTTGTTAGATCTCTGTAAAGGTACTACATTATATCCATCATCAAAATAAGCCAAAGCAATATCCAAGGACGAGTCATCCTCGGTAATATTGAGTTGGAACATACTACTCTTGTTCTTCTAAAATTTCTGATATAGAACCGTAAATAGATTCAAAATTTAACCTGCCCTCAGTAGCTTTTATTATTTGCTTGGCTTGAGCAATAGACGGTTGCCTGTAGCCATACCTCCAAGACTTACAAGAAGCTTCTGAACATTCAAAGTCTTCAGCTGCCTTCTTATGACCTAAAAATTTTATGTATCCAGAAAGAGTGTATTCTGTTACTTTTCTTTCTTTATGATTTGGTTGTACTCCCATAGTGCTTAACTCCTTTAGTTTTTTTGTTGCAATAGCCTTGGACCTAAAATAATAATTAGCCAGCCAGGTTATGTCGTTTTGTTGATTCATATACATCTCCTAAATAATATGATTTACATATTGTAGTTTCTCGGGTTATAATAATCAAGTTCATTTTTACACAAACTATAGGAGGGTAGATTATGGGCTTAAAGGATAAAATAAAAACACCGGATAAACTGGTGGACCAACAGGGGGCAAAGCTTCTTATATACGGCCAAGCTGGAGCTGGAAAAACATACGCAACACAAAGTATGCCAGGGAAAGTTTTGGTTATAAGTGCTGAAGCTGGTTTGCTTTCTATTAAGGATGCGCCCAACGTATCTGCTATTGAGGTATCTAATTATGATGATTTAAGAGAAGTGTATGCTGCTCTTAAATCTGGTGAATTAGTCTACGATAGCGTATGTTTAGACTCTGTATCAGAGATCTCTGAGATCTTATTGGTGCATGAGAAAAGCAGAAACAAAGACGGGAGGATGGCTTACCAGAATGTAAGTGAGGCAGTCACCAGTCTAATGAGATCATTTAGGGATCTAGATATGCATGTATTATTTCTTTGCAAAGAAGGTAAAGATAATAATGATGGCG
>JGI24003J15210_10001508_pt1 | contig 10212 bp, 9 predicted proteins | sample LinPmetageLP28_FD_15210 | JGI IMG/M metagenome (IMG submission 15210)
TTTCGATTACCGTAAGATCATTTTTTACAAGAAATGATTTAAATCGTTTCCAAGATATCTTACTAGTGTCAACCGGTGTAAAGCTCTCATATTCACGTTGTGCTAGTAAAAAATCATCAAACTCTAAGTGATTATAAATAATTTGTGAAGGAAGTACATTAAAAATACACTTAACTAATTTTTGTTCTTCAACAAACTGCGAGCCTACTTGATAATAAAAGCATTTTTTACGTTTTGACATTTTACAAATAAGTAAAATTTCATTTAATATAAAATGTATGCCTAGTTTTTGCTTTTCACGTTGCTTGAGTTTAATTAATTCATTATCAACAATAAAATAGTTATATTTTTGATGTGAGTGCTCTAAATATGGTTTTAGATTGATATATTCAACATTATTATCTATATCAAAATAACTCCTCAATTCAGTCTTACTCGTATTTACTGGCATTACCCTACATTCTTATTTATTTCATCGAATTATAGGAACATAAGTTAAGTTAGCAAGAGTTTTGGGGGAGATTGTGTAAAATTTACCTTGCCTATACGTATATTTAGAATACCGTTATAGTAATCCTCACGTATAAGAGCTTCTGATTGAAATTGATAAAATGTCTCCATATAAGCTAGTTCACTTTTATTACCACAACTCCTAATAATCTTAAACGTAAACTTATTTTTACCTAAAGCTTCAATATCTTGATTCAGTCTATCCGAAGAACCTGTATAAGTTTTCCAGTCAGACTCCCCGACTATAATTCTTTTACGTTTTTTACCTTTAAGGGGAGGTCTTTTAGATTTCTTTACTATTTGTTTTTTACCAATATACTTCATACCATTTGAAAGGTTTGTAATTATATAAACAAACCCAAATGGCAATTCACTCCATTGTTCCACACATGTCCAGTGACCTAAATTCATTTCCTACATATAGTTAGAGATATCCTTAACCATTGTTACTTTAGACTCCTCACTCTCATCCGAAAGCCGAATCTTCTTGATCTTCTTCTTTTTCTTCCTTTTCTTTTTAGGACCCGTACTACGTTGTTGTACTTTACCAAGTGCTTTAGGAACCCTTGCATCACCAGGAGCGTAAAAATCCCCAGATTTAATACTTGTAGAGGAAAATCCACTATCACTACTCCCTACACCAGCATCTCCAGCAGTAATATCCTCCATGATAAGCTTTTTAAAATATAAAGCAAACATACCAGTTGATTTTTCCATATTATTATTTATTCTAATAAGTGGATGGAGCTACTAAAAAAATACATCGAAGAGGTAGGTAAGGATCTAGTACTTGATGATTTCAATATTAAAGAGCAGTCGTTAAGATTGCCTGCACGAAAACATTATTGGGTAGCTCAACTTATTAAAACTAAAATAGAACGTAATCATACGTTTGAAAAGAAAAAGCAGTTAAAGAAAAACATTACTAAGGAAGTAATAGCTACTTCACCAGTGAAGTTATCTCAATCAGCAGCAGAGCAAGCGGCTGAAAGGCATGAATCACTATACACGTTAACATCTAAGATTAAGGAGCTGGATATTATTATTGAGTACTTAGAAAAAGTTGAAAAAACTATGTCTCAAATGGGATTTGATATTAAAAATGCTGTTGAAATAATGAAAATGGAACAAATGTAATGATACAGTTTGATTATAAAACACCTACAGCAAGACAACCAGGTAAATTAATTATAAAATGCTCTGATACAGAGTTATTTGATAGTATTCGAGAACATTTTTCTGTAGAAAATACAGGCGCTCACTTCGCTAGAAGATATGCCCGATTTGTTCCTAGGCGTAAATATGTTATAACACCAACGGGTACGTGTGAACTAGGGCTATACTGGGAAGTTCGTCAGTATCTAATTAAAAGGCAAATTAACGAGCCTATAGAAGTAACAGACAAGTTAGAAAAATCTTTGAAGGTGGGAATTGACGCGGATTTATTTGATGATTTTAAATTTACATTACGGGAATATCAAGAAGAAGTAATACGCAAGGCAATGAGACTTGGTACAGGTACTTGTGTACTTGGTACAGGGGCAGGAAAGACTTTTACCACAGCAGCCTTAATTGAAAACTTCTTTAGAGTATCAAAGGATAAAGATACTTTTAAGTGTTTAATGCTTGTACCTGATTTAGGTCTAGTAACTCAAACATATGAAGAATTTTTAAATTGTGGTACTACATATAAACTTACAAAGTGGACGGGTAAAACTAAACCGGACCTAACAGCTAATGTAATTGTTGCTAATATTGGAATTATTCAAAGTAGATTTGATGAGAGTGATTGGTTAAAATATATTGACTTATTAATTGTTGATGAGTGTCATAAAATAACAGCAGGTAACAAAATATCTAAAATAGTACAACAAATTAAAACTCCAAATAAATTTGGATTTACAGGTACATTGCCAGAAGATAATCTTAACAAATGGTCTATAATTGGAAAACTTGGACCAGTAATATATGAGAAGTCCTCATTTGAATTACGTCTGGAAGATTATCTTGCAAATGTTAATATTAAAATATTAAAAATTAAATATAGTCCAAGACCACACTTTAGTGGACAGACTGGATATAGAGATGAACTCGAATTTATATATAATAATGATAGGCGTAATAATATTCTTAAATCGCTTGTTGCAAAGTTGTTTGATAATACTCTTATAATGGTCAATCATATCGCCCATGGGGAGGTTATTATGGAATATCTTCAGCAAATTGACGGTAAACGGGTATACTTTATTCAAGGATCAGTTGATGTTGAAGAGCGCGAAAAAATTAAAGCTATAATGGAGAAAGAAACTAATGTAGTGGTTGTTGCAATTAGTGCAATTTTTGCGACTGGTGTTAACGTTAAAAATCTTCACAATATTATTTTTGCATCTGGTGGTAAGAGTTTTATACGTACAGTACAATCAATTGGTAGAGGTCTTCGTAAGCATGACTCAAAAGACAAACTTATTATTTTTGATATATGTGATCAGCTCAATTACGGAGTGGCGCATTGTAATAAGCGCAAAACAATATACGATAAAGAGAAGATTCAATATAAGGAAACAGAGATAAACTAAATATAAGGAACATCTTTAGTTGATATTTCTTGAGCATAGGCTATAATAAGGTAGAATGTCTAAAACAGCTAAAGAGGAATATTATATTAAGCCAGCAGAGTTTAGAGAGAGTTTACGTAAGTATTATGCTTCTGATATTTTGACTGATGATCTTGCTGAGAATATTAAAAAGATTGCTTATGGCTTGAGCTATAATGGATCTTTTATTAATTATAGTTATAAAGACGATATGATTGGAGACGCGTTGATTAAAATGTATGCTGCACTTAAGTATAAAAAATATAAGTTTGAAACTAAATCAAACCCCTTTTCTTACTTTACTACTATTGCTTATCATGCATTTATTAATCGTATTAAGAAAGAAAAAAAGCATCATCAGACAATTACTTCATATAAAGAAAAGGTATACGAAGAGTATATGACAGATCCCAGAAATACACATGGGACTGTTTATGTGAAGCCGCTTGATGATGATTCCAACTATTAAAAAGAGTAAGGTTGCTATATTTAGTGATCTACACTTAGGAGTTCATTCTAATAGTTCAGAATGGCATAAGTATGCTATTGAATGGGCTAATTGGTTCCGTGAAGAATGTCGAGATAAAGGAATTAAGGATATTATATTCTGTGGCGATTGGCATCATAACCGATCAGAAATATCAGTTAACACATTACAGGTATCTGCTGATATTCTAGATATGTTTGAAGAGTTTAATCTGATTGCTATAACCGGTAATCATGATATTTACTACAAACATAGAACAGATGTAAATTCGTTATCTATTTTTAAAAATAGAAAAAACGTTACTATTCTGGAGCAGTATCAAACGTTGGAAGCATTTGATAGAAAACTTTCATTTTGCCCATGGAATACTCCTACATCAGTAATTGAAAAAAGTGATGTTATATTCGGTCACTTTGAAATTCAATCATTTAAAATGAATGCATTTAAGGTCTGTGAAGAAGGGGTAAAGGTTAAGGATCTTCTACATAAATCTTCTTTAGTAATATCAGGTCATTTTCATACTAGACATGAAAAGCAGTTTGGTGCTGGCACTATTTTATATGTTGGTAATCCATTTCAGATGGATTTTGGTGATGCGGGTAATCGAAAAGGTTATCATATTTTAGATATAGATACGTTAGAGTATGAGTTTTTTGAAAATAATGTATCACCATGTTATGAGAAAATAACATTAAGTGAATTGGTTGAGGAAGGTGATATTACACCGATAGTTAAAAATAAAATAAATAATAATATAGTTAAATTAAAGGTTGATAAGAATATATCTCAAGAAGATATGGATATACTTACTTTAGTTTTTAATAAATTACAACCTGAGCAATTTCTTGTTGATTATGATATTAACTTTAATCGAATACTTGATAATCGTGAAGATATTGAAGACCTATCTGGAGTAGATGTCGAACAAGCTATCGAAGAATTTATTGGTACTATGGATTTAAGTGATTCAAAGGCTATAATTGAATACACGTTAGGTTTATATGAACGTTGCAAACGATGAAACAGGTAAATTTTAAAAGAGTTGCTGTACAGCATTTTTTATCAGTAGGGGAAGAGCCTGTTGTGGTAGACTTTAATAAAGGTCTACATGTAATTACTGGTATAAACAAAGATAAACCAGATAGACGTAATGCTATTGGTAAAAGTACCATTGCGGATTCTATTTACTTTGCTATATTTGGAGATACATTACGTGAGCTTAAAAAAGATCTCATACCTAATAATATCACTGGGGGTAAGACACATGTTGAGTTAGACTTCGAAGTAGTTACTGCAAAAGAAACAAATAAGTATACAGTTATACGTCACCTTAACCCGTCAAAAGTTTTAATTTTTAAAGATGGTATAGATATTACACGGGATAGTATTGCTAATACCAATAAGTTTATATGTGATGTAACAAGTGCCACTCCGTCTATATTCCAAAATTGTGTTATTATGACAGTTAATAATGCTGTACCGTTTATGGCAAAGAGTAAAATCGAAAAACGTAAGTTTATCGAGGACATATTTGGTATGGAAGTATTTAGTCAGATGTTAGCTCAACTTCGAGTTGAATATAATGATCTAAAACGTGATCATGATATTGTGCAAGCTACATTGATAGAAGTTAAAAATCAAAACAATAATTATGTTAAACAAAAAGAGGCAGCATTGACTAGGAGGGATGAGAAAAAACTAGTATACGCTGAACGTAAAGATAATAACATTATTGAGAAAGAGAGACTTAATACTAAGCTTAAAGAGTTTGAAGATGAAGATACATCAAAGATAGAAGAACGTATTGGCACTATACTAATACGTTAGTTACTGTAGAAGAAAAAATTAATGAAAAGACTGTTGAGGTAAGTACTAAAAAAGCTGAATTATCACATAGCAAATCTGCATACAGTAAAATTGGTACAGATGAAGCTGAGTGTCCTGTATGTTTACGTCCTATGGCTGACCATGATGTAGAATATATGGAAAATGAAAAGTCTATTCTTAGAAGTAAACTTATTAAATTTGGAGATGATATTAAATTACTTAGTGAAGGTTTAGATAAAGCTAAAGAAGCTAAATCTAAGTGCATGCAAATTATTCAGAATAACAATAATAAACTATCTGAAGCTAAGTTAGCCAATCAGAAACGTGAAAGTATACAGCAGCGTATTAATCAGCTAGATGATTGGTTAGAGGAACTAGAAGTAGATTTAAAATCAGTTGGCAGTACTGAGACGGATTTTGACAATCTTATTATTGAGTCTGAAACCCGGTTAAAAGATACTGAATATAAAGTAGAGAGCTTCCGAAAAGATCTTTCTAAGTTGGATATTGTTAAATATGTAGTTTCTGAAGAAGGTGTTAAATCGTTCATTGTTAATAAACTTCTAGAATTACTTAACAATAAATTGTTAACATATTTACGTAAGCTTGATTCTAACTCTATATGCCTATTTAATGAATACTTTGAAGAAGAAATTACAAATGAAAAAAATAAAATTTGCTCATATTTTAATTTCTCTGGAGCAGAACGTAAGTCTATCGACTTGGCTTGTTTATTTACCTTCTCTGATATGAGGCGTATGCAAGGAGGTGTTAAGTATAATCTAGCTATTTATGACGAATTGTTCGATTCATCATTCGATGAAAAAGGTATTGAATTAGTTACACAGATACTACAAGAACGTACAGAAGAGTTAGATGAATGCTCCATAGTTATATCACATCGTAAAGAGTCTATCAAAGCAGTCACTGGTGAAGTAATTTACATTGAAAAGGAGAATGGCATTTCACGTAGAGTGGCTTATACTGAACTATAGAATAATTAAATATAATGATAATATCATCACCATTTCCAAAACCTTTTTCTTCACCTTTATCACAACCGTTTGGAACTACTCCAATACAGACCCCTAAGCCACAAAAGCCACGTGAAGAATCAATGCCAAGATTTGTTAATTATTTAGCAGATTATTCAGGTTGTGGTCACTGGCGGGTCTTATGGCCGGAGCAGATTATTAATATGACACAGCGTGGGTTAAGTCAATCGATTACTGCTATGGTTGCTGAACCAAGATGGTATCAAGGAGTAAAGGCTGTAAAATTACAACGTCAAGCTTCTAAAGCTCAATTTGAGTTTGTAAAGCATCTTAAAAAGATACAACAAGATTACGACTTTAAAATTATTTACGAAGTCGATGACGTAGTGTTCAGAGAAGAAATTCCAGACTATAATAAATTTAAATTTGCATTCGATACTAAGGAAGTAAGAGAGAGTGTTGTTAGTATTATGGATTTGTGTGATGAAATTACACTAACATGCGACTTCATGCGTAAGTTGTTTCAATCTAAACTTACAAATCAGAAAGTCACAGTAATACCAAACTTTGTACCATACAGTTGGATGGGGTATTTGTTTAATCGAGGTAGGGTACAAACTGCATTTGAGAAGAATAAAGGTAAACCACGTATTTTGTATACAGGTTCAGGAGCTCATTATGATGTAGACAACAAGACAGGAGGTAAAGATGATATGTCTGCTGTTAATCATATTATTCGTAAGACAGCAGATAAGTATAAGTGGATTTTTGTAGGTGCTTACCCACCACCATTGCAAGATTTAGTTAAGTCAGGTAAGCTAGAGTTCTACCCGTGGAGATCGTTGCTAGAATATCCGCAATTTATTGCTAATTTAGACCCGCAGTTAATGGTAGCACCATTAACACAAAATAACTTTAACAATTCAAAATCTGATATTAAATTTATTGAGGCATGTACATTAGGTATACCATGCTTATGTCAAGATATGCATACATACTCTAATGCACCAGATGATCTTAAGTTTAATACACCGGAAGAGTTTGAAGAAAAGATTGAATGGATTCTAAATTGGAAAAATCGAAAGAGGTACTTCCAAAACATTAGTATGCTTCGTGAAATAGGGGTTAAGAGGTTTTTAGAGAATCCAGAAAATATCGGATCACATATGGAGGCTCTCACCACACCGTATGGTTCACCAGAACGAAAGTACCTTAAACAGTGGAACCCGTAAAGGAACTATGTTATAATTAACTCGATGTATAGAAATGTTGTCTATAATGGTCGAGAAGGTACAGTAACTCTATTTGGTTGGAATGAGCATGGTGACCGGATCCGGCGTGAGTGTTCTTTCGAACCGTATCTATATACAGAGGATCCAAGAGGTGATAAGACGTCTATCTTTGGAACTAAGGTAAAGAAACGTTCATTTAACACGGGATATAACCGGTATAAGTTTCTTCAAGATTCCGGAGTAAAGAGGGTATTTGAGAACTCGCCTCCAGCTCAGCAGTTTCTCTTAGATATGTATTGGGAAGAGAATGAAAAGCCTGAGTTTAATAATAATCCTATTAAGTATTGCTTTATTGATATTGAGACTTATTCTGTAGATAGCTTTCCAGATATAGATGACCCTACCCATGTTTGTAATGTCATAACATGTTGGGATAATTTTAGTAAAAAGTTCAATACGTTTGGTATTCACGAGTATACCGGTGAAGGCCGCGAAGATATGGTATACCATTACTGTAAAAGTGAGCGTGAGATGTTCCTGGCTTTTCTTAAATATATTGAAATGCAGCATCCGGATATCATTAGTGGTTGGAACTCTGAAGGATTTGATATTCCGTATATTGTCAATCGAATGGAGCGTATACTTGGTCAAGAGTATGTAGATCGACTTTCCCCCTTGAGGAATGTATACTTTAGAATGCGTATGGGTACATTCGGTCGTGAACAGAAGCGTTACTACTTTGATGGTGTTGCTAATCTTGACTATCTCGATGTATATAAACGGTTCTGTCTTAAGTTACGGGAGTCATATAAATTGGATGCCATAGGAGAACTTGAGCTAGGTCAGAAAAAGATTGATTATGAAGGCTTAGCTCTTCATGAACTTGCTGATCAGGATTGGAATAAGTTTATTGACTATAACGTTCAGGATGTTAACCTTCTAGTTAAGCTAGAAGAGAAACTTCAGTATATTCCCCTACTACGTATGTTATCATATGTAGGTCTTACTACACTAGAAGGTGCTATGGGTACGATTGGTGTTATTAATGGTGCGCTAACTGTCAGAGCTCGTAAGCGTGGTGAGGTTATCTCAACGTTTGTTCGTAACGGTAACAAAGATCATAAGAACCCAGGCGCTTATGTTGCTGAACCTAAGCGCGGTTTCAAAGAGAATGTTATATCTTTCGATGCTAACTCTCTATATCCTAACGTGATGATTTCACTTAATACTTCACCTGAAACTAAAGTGGGTAAGATTGAGAAGAATGATGGTAAAGAGATTACTATTCAACATACCTCAGGCAGACTGTTTAAGCTTAGTAAGAGGGACTTTGTTAAGTTCTTGAAAGATGAAGAGTGCGCTCTATCTAAGGCTGGGTTCTTATTCAGTCAGAAGAAGCAAGGCATTATTCCTGAGTTCCTTGAGTACTATTACAACCAGCGGGTTGAGATTAAGAAAGGGCTGTTTACTAACCAGAAGAAGCTTAAGAAAGATCCGAATAACATTGATCTTAAGTATGAAGTTGAACGTCTTAATACCCAGCAAATGGTTATTAAGATTCTAATTAACTCTTGTTATGGTTATATGGGTAACAAAAATGCTCCTATCGGGGATGATGATATTGCTGCGAGTGTTACTCTAACAGGTCAAGCTGTTATTAAATATTCGAACGAGTTACTTAAGAACTTTATTCGTAATGAAGTAGGTTCAGATAATATATCAGATCATAATCTTGAAGAGTGTATTGTATACAACGATACAGACTCATCATATATATCCATTTCACCGTTGATTGAGAATGGTGTTAAGTTTTGGGAGTCGAAAGAAGATATGTTGGTTCATCAAGAGACTTACGATAAGATTCAAGAAATTGAAGACTATCTTAATGATGGTATTACTAGTTGGGCTAAGAAAGCTCTCTTAACTAATGATCCGCGATTTGTATTTAAGCGTGAGATGATTGCTGATGTTGCTACTTTTCTTCAGAAGAAGCGTTATGTTATGCATATCCTTGATGATGAGGGTATTAAAGAGAATAAGTTCAAGTATACTGGTGTAGAAGTTGTTCGTACTACCATGCCTAATGCTATTAAGCCTTACGCGAAGGGTATTATTGAGACTATGCTTACTACACAAGACTTGGGTAAGACTAATAAGATCTTCAACGAAGCTTATGAGACTTTTAAAACGTTATCCCCGGAAGAGATATCGTTTGTTATGGGTATTAAGGGTTATGAAAAGCATGCAGTACAGTGCCGTGAATGGCAAACAGTAAAAGGTATGCCGGTGCATGCCAAGTCAGCTTATTACTATAATCAAATACTTGAAAAGCTTGGAACAGGTAACAAATATGAGAGTATTGGTTCTGGTGATAAAGTTAGGTTTATGTATATTGAAACTCCTAATAAGTATGGCCTTCAGTCCATGGGATTCAAGTATGATTGGCCGGAAGAGTTTAATGAACTGTTCAAGATTGACTATGAAAAGATGTTTGATAAGATCCTCTTTCAGTCGATTGCTCGCTTTTATGATAGTGTAGGGTGGTCGATACGGAAACCTTCCGAAAA
>JGI24003J15210_10001513_pt1 | contig 10196 bp, 7 predicted proteins | sample LinPmetageLP28_FD_15210 | JGI IMG/M metagenome (IMG submission 15210)
CTCTCAACGTAAAGGTGATCGTGGTGAGTTAGCAGAAGAAACCGACGACCTCCTAGACGTATTATTAAACGAGTAAATTTGTACCATGGCTTGTACTTGTAATTCTTCTTCTTGCAGATGTGAAAACCCACAGAATGTGGATCTATCTGCGGCGTCTCAATTAAATATTTGTTGCAGACGCGCAAATACTTTTATCTTAAAAGCAAACATTAAAGATTCCAGCGGAACGGCTATAGATTTAACCTTGTATACTTATGAAATGCAAGTAAGGGAGTATGACAATGGCCCTCTTCTTATTTCCAACAGTAACATTACAATTACTGGAACTGATGCAGGATTACTTACTATAACTATTACAGACACTAACATGACAGTAAACGCTGGCACATATGTTTATGGTGTAGAGTTTAACCTGACGGCTACGGGAGAAAAAGAAACTTGGTTCTACGGAACATTTACTGTACAGCAAAATATTGTAAACTAAATTATGTCAGACCTAAGAGTATCAAATTCAGAAAACGGGGATGTAATAACCATTACTCAACCAGCCCCTATAACCATAGAGGTAAAAAATGGAGCCGTAGAACAACTTCCAGGAAGTAAAGGCGCCGTTGGACCGCAGGGAGATAAAGGCGCCACTGGTTCACAGGGCGATAAAGGTTCACAAGGAGACAAAGGTAATGAAGGAATTAAAGGTCAAAAAGGTTTAGACGGAGACGGAGACAAAGGTGCTAAGGGAACTAAAGGTGATGACGGTCAGAAAGGTTTACCGTCTAGTGTTGCAGGACCCAAAGGAGATAAGGGAATCAAAGGCGAAGTAGGTCTTCAGGGAGCAAAAGGAGAAGTAGGTGTCGGAGAAAAAGGAATACCAGGAGTAGGAACTAAAGGACAAAAAGGTGAGGTTGGTCTTCAAGGTGCCAAAGGAGAAGTGGGTGTCGGGGATAAAGGAGACAAAGGTTTACCGTCTAGTGTTGCAGGACCTAAAGGAGATAAAGGTGCAGAGTCTACTGTTGCAGGACCTAAAGGAGACAAAGGTTTACCATCTAGTGTTGAGGGACCCAAAGGAGAAAAAGGCGTACCATCAACTGTTGAAGGACCTAAAGGAGAAAAAGGTTTACCATCCACGGTTGAAGGACCCAAAGGAGATAAAGGAATACAAGGAGCGCCAGGTGGTGCTGCATCAAAAGGAGATCCAGGAGCCAAAGGAGAAGTAGGAACACCAGGGGACAAAGGAGCCAAAGGAGAAGTAGGAACACCAGGGGACAAAGGTCAAAAAGGTGAAGTAGGAGCAAAAGGACAACGGGGTCAAAACCCTAGTAATACTTATGATTATAACTGGGATAACACGACTACAGGAATTCCAAATGATGGAGAGGTAAGGGGTAACGACTCTACTACTAATTTATCAACTCAAATAGCGCTAAGTAAAAAGGATCTAGCGGACAATACTATATCAACGCCAACAGCGCCAGGCGTATTAACAATTCGAGGCGTAGCAGACACTAATGACTTCCTGATCTTTACCATGACAAGCGTTCAGGGGCCTAACGAAAATGATCAAATAACAATATTTGGAGGTGTTACTTCCTCAAGTGGTAGCAATCCTTTTGATGCCTCTGATGTGGTTACTTTATCATTTATTGCAGACGGAGACAAAGGAGATAAAGGAACAGCAGGTGACAAAGGAGCAAAGGGAGAAGTAGGTCTTCAAGGCGCTAAAGGAGAAGTAGGATCTAAAGGAATAAAAGGAGAAGTAGGAACACCAGGCGACAAGGGAATCAAAGGAGAAGTAGGTGTTGGAGATAAAGGATCTAAAGGAACTGCTGGTCAAAAAGGTTCCCAAGGAGCAAGCGCTCCCAATATATTCCCTTATAAGTTTTTAACAGGCACATCAGGAAATCCTGGTGCTGGTGAAGTTCGTGGTAATGAATCCACACAGAACACATCTACTAGAATTATTTTAAATCAAACAGATTCTAATAGCAACACTATTCCTGCTGTCACTGCATCACAAGCAGGAACTGTTGTCATTAGAGGTGTAGCGGAAGACACAGGTAACTTCTTACAGTTTGCCTTTTCTGAAGGTAATACCACTGGTTCTGAGATACAATTAACAGGAACAATAACTTCTTCTAGTGACAGTAATCCATTCACCAATGATGACAATGTTACTATCTCTTTTCAATATGACGGAACAGATGGAGCAAAAGGAGCGCAGGGTTCTAAAGGTGAGATAGGCGTTGGAGACAAAGGAGCCAAAGGAGAAATAGGAGTTGGAGACAAAGGGGCCAAAGGGGAAGTAGGCGTTGGAGAGAAAGGAATAAAAGGTGAAATAGGAACACCAGGTGCTAAAGGTTCTAAAGGTGACGCTGGTCAAAAAGGTTCTCAAGGAGCAAGCGCTCCGAACATATTCCCATATAAGTTTAAAACTGAAGTTACAGGAAGTCCTGGTGCTGGTGAACTTCGTGGTAATGAGACAACTCAAAATACTTCTACAAAGATTGTAATAAATCAAACGGATTCCAATAGTGTAACCATACCAGGTGTCACTGCATCACAAGCGGGAACTGTTGTTATTAGGGGCACAGCGGAAGACACAGGTAACTTCTTACAGTTTGAGTTTACAGAAGGCGCTACTTCTAGTGGAGAGATACAACTAACAGGATCAATAACTTCTTCTAGTGATAGTAACCCTTTTACTAACGAGGACGATGTTACTATTTCTTTTCAGTTTGATGGAACAGATGGAGCAAAAGGTGCAAAAGGCGAAATAGGATCTAAAGGAGAAGTAGGATCTAAAGGAGAAAAAGGAGAGATAGGCGCCAAGGGAGAGGTAGGCGTAAAAGGTCAAAAAGGAGAAATTGGTCTTCAAGGAACTAAAGGAGAAGTAGGTGTCGGAGCCAAAGGAGATAAAGGATCACTTGGTGTCAAAGGTGCTCAGGGTCCGAGCGCTCCTAATGTATTCCCTTATACTTTCAAAACAGACACATCAGGAAATCCTAGTGCTGGAGAACTTCGTGGTAATGAGTCCACACAGAACACATCAACACGGATTATCTTAAATCAAACCGATGGAGATAATATAACTATTCCTGGTGTTACGTCCGCTCAAGCGGGCACAGTAACTATAACTGGAACAGCGGAAAACGCAGGTAACTTTTTACAATTTGCATTTTCTGAAGGCGATACTGATACTGGAGAGATACAACTAACAGGAACCATGTCTTCCTCTAGTGCTGCTAATCCGTTTAGTAATGATGACACTGTTAATGTTGCTTTTCAGTTTGATGGAACAGATGGAGCAAAAGGTGCAAAAGGTGAGATCGGCGCTGGTTCTAAAGGATCAAAGGGAGAAGTAGGAACACCAGGTGACAAAGGAAAGAAAGGGGAGATAGGTCTTCAAGGAATCAAAGGAAACGAAGGAGAACCAGGTCCATCTGTTAAGGGAGCCAAAGGTGAAATAGGCGCACAAGGTGCAGCCGCTACTATTGCTATAGGAACTACACAAACATTAGCCGCTGGATCAGACGCTACTGTAGGCAATTCAGGATCTTCATCTGAGGCGGAGTTTAACTTTGGAATTCCCGCAGGAGTCAAAGGTGAAGTAGGAGTTGGAGATAAAGGAGCCAAAGGTGAAGTAGGAGTTGGAGATAAAGGAAAAAAAGGTGAGGTTGGTCTTCAGGGAACTAAGGGGGAAGTCGGAACACAAGGTGATGCGGCAACTATAGAGGTACAAAGCACAACAACAGGAGATGCAGGAACAGACGCTAGCGTAACAAACGAAGGTTCAACATCAGAAGCGTCACTTGCTTTCACTATTCCTAGGGGGGATACAGGAGCAAAAGGAACAAAAGGTTCAGATGGAGAACCAGGCCCATCTATTAAAGGAGCCAAAGGAGAAATAGGCGTTGGAGTCAAAGGACAAAAAGGTGAGGTTGGTCTTCAAGGAACTAAAGGAGAAGTAGGAGCACAAGGTGCTGCGGCAACTATAGAAGTTCAAAGCACAACAACAGGAGATGCAGGAACAGACGCTGCCGTAACAAATGAAGGTTCAACAGAAGAAGCGCAATTGGCTTTTACTATTCCTAGAGGAGATACAGGATCAAAAGGAGAACCAGGCGCATCGGTCACAGGACCTCCAGGACCTCCTGGACCATCGGTCACAGGACCTCCAGGACCTTCAGTCAAAGGAGAAAAAGGAGCACCAGGGGCCTCAGTTACGGGACCTCCAGGACCTTCCGTTAAAGGTGAGCCAGGAACACAAGGACCTCCAGGGCCATCTGTTCAAGGACCTCCAGGACCTCCAGGGCCTTCAGTCACAGGACCTCCAGGCCCCTCGGTCAAAGGAGAAAAAGGTGCACCAGGGGCTTCAGTCACAGGACCTCCAGGTCCCTCAGTAACAGGACCTCCAGGACCCCCTGGACCTTCAGTTACAGGACCTCCAGGCCCCTCAGTTAAGGGAGAAAAAGGAGCACCAGGTGCTTCAGTCACAGGGCCTCCAGGACCATCGGTTAAGGGAGAAAAAGGAGCACCAGGACCTTCCGTTACAGGAGCAAAAGGACCACAAGGAGCACAAGGACTTGCGGGAACTATTGCAATAGGAAACACACAAACAGGAGATGAAGGAACAGATGCTTCGGTAAGTAATACAGGGTCTTCAACTGAGGCGGAATTAAACTTTACAATCCCTAGAGGAGATCAAGGAGCAGCAGGACCTCCAGGTCCCTCGGTCACAGGACCTCCAGGACCTTCCGTTACAGGAGCAAAAGGACCACAAGGAGCACCAGGACCATCGGTCACAGGACCTCCAGGACCCCCTGGACCTTCAGTCACAGGACCTCCAGGACCTTCTGTTAAGGGAGAGAAAGGAGCACCAGGTGCTTCAGTTACAGGACCTCCTGGACCTTCAGTCACAGGACCTCCAGGACCCCCTGGACCTTCAGTCACGGGACCTCCAGGACCATCTGTTAAAGGACAGAAAGGAGCACCAGGACCATCGGTCACAGGGCCTCCAGGTCCTTCGGTAACAGGACCTCCAGGACCTCCAGGTCCTTCGGTAACAGGACCTCCAGGACCTTCAGTCAAAGGGGAAAAAGGAGCACCAGGACCATCGGTCACAGGGCCTCCAGGACCTTCAGTAACAGGACCTCCAGGACCTCCAGGTCCTTCGGTAACAGGACCTCCAGGACCCTCGGTCAAAGGAGAGAAAGGAGCACCAGGACCATCGGTCACAGGGCCTCCAGGACCTTCAGTAACAGGACCTCCAGGACCATCAGTAACAGGACCTCCAGGACCATCGGTCACAGGACCTCCAGGNCCTTCAGTCAAAGGGCAAAAAGGAGCACCAGGACCATCGGTCACAGGACCCCCAGGTCCTTCGGTAACAGGACCTCCAGGACCTCCAGGTCCTTCGGTAACAGGACCTCCAGGGCCATCTGTTAAAGGACAGAAAGGACAACCAGGAGGTGGCGGATCTCCAGGACCACAAGGACCCCCAGGCCCACAAGGCCCAGCAGGTTCAGGATCTTTCTCTGGAACAATTCAATGGGAAGTTGATGGACAACAATTTAGTATTGAGGTCCAGGATGGAATAGTCACCGACATGCAAGGATAAATTTTGAAGGGGAGGGGCAACCCTCCCTATTTCATTGTATATTTGATGTAATTCAATTTATAATGGACACAAATACTATAGTTGTAGACAATTTTTATGACAACGTAGACGAGGTCAGATCCTTTGCTCTTGCTCAAGAGTATGATGTAAAAGGAAATTATCCTGGTAACAGAACTAAGTCTTTCGCCTCTAACATAAGCGTTAAGGAAACAATCCAACGTATACTATCTCCATTAGGTAAAATTAGTAATTGGCCTACAGTGAATTCTTATAATGGTGCGTTTCAAATAACAACAGCCAGTGATAGGTCATGGATTCATTCTGACGCAACTACAGGGTGGGCGGGTGTTTGTTACCTCACCCCCAACGCTCCCCTAGAAGGGGGGACGGGTTTTTATAAACTTAAATCCACGGGTGAATTATCTTCTAACGATTATTATGTAGATAACGCTCAGGACCTTAGCAAATGGGAACTTGTCAGTAGTGTGGGGAATGTATACAATCGACTGATTCTTTATAGAGCGACTCAATATCATTCATCTATGGTCTACTTTGGCAAAGATTTACAAGACGGAAGATTATTTCAAACTTTCTTTTTTGACATTAAATGAATATTGTCTTTCACATAGGTTATTCTAGTAAGCCATGGAATGATAAAACACCAGGGCTTGGGGGCACGGAGAATTGTGTAAATAAACTAGCGAAACAAATGGCCCTTAAAGGCCATGCCGTATTTGTAGTTGGCCAGGTAAAAAGAACTAAATACAACATAAACACAACTACTGAAAAGTTTAAAATAGAGTATTATCCTATTGAGCAGATAGATAAAATACCTAAAGTAATAGATGTACTTATCGGTGTTTCTTATTTGCACTTTGATAAATATTATACTACTCAGCAGATAGGTAAAAAGATTTTCTGGCTACACAATGAAGAGCCACACTTTTGGTTTAAGGGTACTTTAATGTCTGGAGAAGAAGCGGACGTTGTTTATAAAAACTGTGACACTATAGTATGCCTAACCGAATGGCATAAAAATAACTTTATATCTCGCAACCCTAAATTAAAAAACAAAATAAAAGTAATAGGTAATGGTATATCATTATCAGAAGTTAAGAAGCCGTTGTATAAAGTTCCTGGGAGTTACATATATTCTTCTCATGCAGAAAGAGGACTAGGTGAATTGTTAAACAGATGGCCGTCCATTCAACAAGAGAGATCTTACGCGACGTTAAGTATATGTACCCCAGGCTACGGCTTAGACTATTATAATAAACACTTTTCAGAAAAAGTAGAAACCCTTGATGGTGTTTCATTTATGGGAGTATTGTCTACGGAGGCTTTGTACAATAGATTAAAGACCACTGAAACTTGGCTGTACCCCACAAACTACAATGAGACTTATTGCATTACGGCTCTAGAGATGATGGCCCACGGTGTTGTGGTAGATACCAACGAGATTGCTGGGTTAAAAGAAACCGTCAACGGTTTCAATAAATCAAAAGACTGGCAAAGAATAGATAAGTATGTTCAGTCTAGAGATTGGAGTAATGTAAGTAAAGAATGGTTTAATTTAATAGAGCACAAAATGATCGATACACCTGTTTCTGAGCCGTCAAAAAGAGATGCGGATATGACATATGTAATATGTCTAGATTTAAATAAAAAAAAGGAAAAGAGTTTATTGGATAGGTTTAAAGAATTTGGCTTTAATTCTCCTATAACTATTTGGGATGCCTGCAACGGGAAGACGGGCAAGAATATGCCCAAAGACTATGAAGTGTACGATGGTTGGGTTTTACCTGATTCCTCAAATCGTTTTTATAATAGAGAAATAACTCCAGGGGAGATAGGTTGTGCTGCTTCTCATCACGCTATATGGAAAGATGCAGGTGAAAAACAATACGAAAAAATACTAATACTAGAGGAAGACTTTCGTGTCGAAAGAAAATTCAATAGTAAAGAACTGCAAACAGAAGAACCTTGGACTCTTATGTACCTGGGATGTATGTTTGTTAACCCACCCAGGGGAGTTTCCAGGTATTTAAAAAAACCTAAATACACCTATCAAACTCACGCATACATGCTTACGTCTGACGGGGTAAAGTTATTACTGGAGCAGCAGTTTCAGAATTACTTTTTTGCTGTTGATGAATTCTTACCCGCGACTTATTGTGATCATCCACGAACTGATTTAAACTTTATATTTCAAGACACTATTGCTCTTGCTGTCTCTAAGAGTTTCATTGGTCAAACCAGTAACAGTCACACCTCTACCACCGAGCCTGGACTTGACGCGAATAGATCCTTGTCGTCTTATACATACAGAGAGTTTGTAAAAAAGTTTGTTCATGAGTCTGCTAAGACGAAAGAGTGGGATTTGGTTGCGGACGAAAACATGCAAGATGTTTACTCTTACCCTTTGTTTACAAAAGAGTTTTGCTCTCTAGTAATTAAAGAGGCTAACAAGTTAAATAAGTGGACAAAGAAAAGGCATGACTTCTATCCTACTACTGATATTTTATTGGATGCGATAGGTTTAAACACTATATACTCCAGGGTGCTTAAAGATTACGTTTACCCTTGTGCTATACATAAATGGCACCTATACGGTAAAGAATGGCCAAATTTAAAAAGCGAAAACTTTATGATAAAATATCAAGAAGATGTACAGGGTCATCTTTCTTTACACCACGATAGTGGATCTATCTCCTGTGTCCTTACTTTAAATAGAGATTTTGAAGGAGGAGGGACTTATTTTGAAAGACAAAAAAAAGTTCACAAAGGAGATATAGGAGAAATATCCATACACCCTGCTCAAATAACTCATCGTCATGGAGGTCGTCCTATCTCCAAGGGTGAGCGATATATAATTGTTTCATTTTGTTCTAAGCCATGATTAATAAACCAACCATCTACACCGACCCCCAATTCGAGAGATTTCCTCTTGCACCTTTATTTGATTATCCCAAGCCCAATGACATGTGTGGCTGGTACTATTTTGAGAAAGCGTTTAGCGACGACGACATTAAAAGAGTTGAAGAAATGGTAAGTGGCATTCCTTTCGAAGCGGCAAGGATTGAGAATGGCCTTAGCGAAGAGTATAGAAAGTCAAGCCTAAAGTGGATCACTCCTTTTGATAGCAACTTGTGGTTGTACGAGAAACTAATGGATCTCATTCAGACGGCTAATATTGCGATGTGGAACTTTGACCTACATAGCGTAAGAGACAACATACAATACACTGAGTATAGAGGAGAAGAGAAAGGTTTTTATGACTGGCATTTAGATATAGGCAGTAATCAATTGTCTACAAGAAAAATATCAATAACGGTTCAACTATCTGATCCATCTGAATATGAAGGTGGAAATCTTGAACTCAAACCTGGAGAAGATGCACACCACCCGTCCAAAACAAAAGGGACAGTCGTGGTATTTCCTTCCTACTTGCTCCACCGTGTTACACCAGTAACAAAGGGGTTGAGAAAATCCTTGGTCTTATGGTCAGGGGGGTCATCTTATAAGTAATTGCCTTACCTTTGGCCAACATGATTAAGCAACTCTTTAAATACTTTAAATCAAATAAAATGAAAAACTTCATAGAGATAGGATCAAATAATTTTCAAACTTTATTACCTTTTTCCGACCACGGATGGAATGGTGTTGTTGTTGAGCCGTTGGCTGAATACATAGACGATTTACCAGAGGCTGAAAATGTAACATTTGTTAAGGCTGCGATAACTGATCACGATGGAACCGCCATTATTAATGTCTATAATCAAGAACTATGTGACTCTGACTCTGACTACAGAGGAATGTCTACACTTGAGAAGGAAGGATTGACTGAGGCAAACGCTGACGTAATGCACGAGGAAGAAGTTGATTGCCTTACTTATCAAACATTAATTGATACTCACTGTTCTGGATGGTCTCAACTAGATATGTTAAGAATATGTACAGAAGGTCATGATCTTAAAATACTTCAATCAATTGATCTTGAAGGACCTCTTAGACCTAAGGTTATCAAAATTCAGCACTTCCATTGTAATGATGTTGAGATGCGAGATTTACTTCACGCTAGTGGATACTTTATTTTTGTCGAACAGTATGATATGTACGCTGTTTCTTACGAGTAAAATAAATGGCTGACAAAGATCCCCGTTTAAAAAAAGCAGGAGTATCTGGTTATAATAAACCAAAGTCAACACCTAGTCACCCTACTAAATCTCATGTAGTAGTTGCCAAGCAAGGCAACAAAATTAAACTTATTCGCTTTGGAGAACCTGGTGCAGATACTGTAACAGAGTCTAACCCTTCTCCAGCCAGGAGAAAAAAGAGAGCCGCATTCAAATCTAGGCACGGTAGAAATATTGCTAAAGGTAAAATGAGTGCTGCGTATTGGGCTAATAAAGTAAAGTGGTAATCTCACCCCCTGAAACTAAAGATGATAATGCTTAAATTTGTAATACATACAATCAACCAACTATGAAACAAGGATACAACGCTCGACTCGATGACTCTATGGGTGCTCGTAGCGGAAGCAAAAGCCAATCAATGAAATCTCGTCGCGATGAAAGTGAAG
>JGI24003J15210_10001516_pt1 | contig 10188 bp, 16 predicted proteins | sample LinPmetageLP28_FD_15210 | JGI IMG/M metagenome (IMG submission 15210)
CCTGTATGCATAATTCGATTGTGTCAAATGGATCTGCTCCCAGATCATCTACCAGGTGTGCCTCGGGTATCACTTTGCTCTCTGCCACATCTAGGTGTTCTGCTATGACTTTGATTACTGTTTGCATGTTACTCCAATATGATTTTCTTGATTGATTTACTTCCGTCAATGTTGGACTCAAGTTCTGCNTTTACCTTGAGACACTGATATTTTGTTCCTTGACTGTACTGTCTTTCAGCAGTACGTTTGCCTCGTAGACAAACTGCCATCGACTCCTGTATCCTGTGTTCTTTTATTTCACCATGGATAATCATCAACAATGCCACAACTGTTTCTACTATCATTAGTGTGCGTCTCCGTTTCCGTTACCGTTCTTGTACACAATCTCTCGGTCTGCATCTTTTAGTTTTTCGATATTTGATTGTGCTTTTTCCATTTGCTTTGTTAAGAACTCTATGTTTATCTTGTTGTTGGACATGCTGTCTAGATGATGTTGCATTCTGTCCACTGTTTTGTAAAGATCCTCGATCAACATGAACTGTTCAATGTCCTGTGAACTCTGTCCCAACTCGCCTCTTGGATATTTGATTCTAAATTCTGTATTTTTTTGAACTTCGTTGTGCAGTCTCTCATCTTCCGCAGTCATGTCTTTCTCAATTAGAACTCCTTGAGTTTCCAACTTGTTCAATCTCTCGATCACACCAAAGTACGCCCAAACTCCCACGGCAACCGCGGCCACGATGGACAACAGATTCCGCATGGGCATTGAAATAGATGTGTTATCACTGATCTTCATTATAGCAGTATTTATTGGGAATTACCAGTATCTTCGTAGTACTTCTTGTATTCATCCAGCAGGTTGTTGGTTTCCTGCAGTTTTTGCCTGATCTGGGCAAAGTTCTTGGCTAGTAGTTCATAGTCCTTGTCGGTTAATCCAAACAGCACGGGATCGATGCCCGCTTCCTCCAGTTTCTTGAACACCTCTTCTGCGTTGGCTGATGTGATTATTATCCAACGTATGTCCTCAAGAGTCAATGGCATAGGATCTGGTAGGTTCAATTTTGCTCTGGGTTCCTCCACAGCGAATATNTTNATCTTCTTTTCTCCACCTATTGAGCAACCAGTGAGTGCTAATATCAGAAGCACTAGAATCACGCCTTTGAAGAAACTCACCCAGTAAGTTCCGTAGTGCGACATCTTCATGGCCTGTCTCCATTTCTCACACCAATTCTTATGCCAGTTGATTATTTTATTCATAAGGTACAAAATTAGGATTTGCCAAACTTGGGCACATCGTGTTTATCTCTGATTTCTTTGTTGCTTTCAATTCTGCTTCTGTTCTCTCTGCACCGCTGGCCAGTTCAACACATCTAGTCGCTGATGCAGAACCTTTGTTGATCACACGTTCAACGGATTTGGATCTCTCTATTGCCAGTTTGCCAACATCTCTTTTCTTCTTGTTGAAACGTTTGTCTAATTCATCTAGGTCCTTCTTGAACGTCAGTACCAAGGAGTTTAATTTCTTGTTGCTTTCCATTATTGCATTGAAATCCTGTTTCTGTTGTTCCAGCAACTTTGTCTGTGATTCTATGCCCTTCTCCAGTTCTATCTGGTTGGCCTTGAGTGTGGCGTTGTCGGCCCGAAGTTTCATCACGTACATGCCCGCACCCGCTAAGCCGGTGATTAACATTATGGCTATCGCCATTTTAATTGTTGAAAACATTATAACAGTATTTATTGTGATACGATGGTCTGCAATTTAATAACTACGTGCCATTAGGTTTGATAATTTCTAGAACTCTATCTAATGCTTCTCTGTTCTTTTGCACTAAATCTCCTTGTTTTTCTTGCCATTTCTGTGCTAGATCAGGATCATTGAATATACTTTTCAGCCACATCATCTGTTCGGCCACACCACGTACATCGCTTCTATAGGTATCATTGGGTTCAAAACCCCATGATCGTAAAGTTTCCATTTGCCCTTCTGTGCCAATGTATATCCAAGGAATCCCCAGGAACACTGGCCATATCCATTTTTCAGAAGGCAACGGTAGCATATCATTGTTTAAAGGCAAGCAGTCTAGAACTGCGTAACAATGAACTTTTTTGAGGGCGTTATACTGAGGAGGTACAGCCTTGTCGTAGTTGTATAGATAGTTTTGTTTATGTAGTGCCTCCTTTGTCCCTTCGATATTACGATACTTTATTTTGTTGTTGCGTATTGGAAAAATGTAATCTAGGTCAGGATAGTCCTCCTGCATTTCATTGGTCAGGCCCGGCCTGCTGTAAACACTCTGATCAAGAACATTCAATCTTTCAAGCACTTGCAACACACACTCTCTTTCTCCGTCAGGTGCTGTACCATAGGTCATCATGAAATGTTTGTTGAAATTTTTGGCGTTACGACTATGTCCTAAAAAAGGATATTGTTCACTTTGCTCTAGTGCCCATTTTACGGTATTCTTAACAATTTTATTCATAACTTTTATGCGTTTTTTGCCATCAACGGACCAGTCATCCGGGAGATGAGCCCATATTGTTACGTCACCCTCTATGCCTTGGGTTTGTTCAATAAAGTAGTTCCATTGATTCTTGTGAATGTACTCGTAGAAATGCAATGCCTTTCCGTTTTTGAACTCACTACATGCCTTGTCTAAGTATTGTCTTTCCTCTGTGCCTAAATCTCCTGGAACCCCATTGAACTTCTCTGCTACACACCAAACCTTGACCTCTTTGTGATCCATGTTAGAAATAATCCTGCCTAGAACCTTTACGCTTGGTATCCAGTGTGACACAGTGGAAGCCTCCGGCCATTGCTCTAGCATGCCTCATTTCTAGGCCTATTGATTCTATGCCATGTTTGTCAAGTTCCTTCCTAAGATGTGTTTGATTCTTATCACATATTACGAGATTTTCATTTACACTAAAGAAGTTGAGTCCTATGTAAGGCGATGTGGTTGTGACTCCATTGGGTAACGCACAACCAACGTCAAATATCTTGTCCCCTGGGAAATATATCTTGTCCCATTTCTCAAATATCTTTGGATACCTGTCTGGATTCAAACGGTCACCGTTGAATAGCACAAGTCCAGGACGCAATGGCAGGACGGTGCTGTCAAAGTGTGCGAATGCATAGAACTTTTCTGCCATGTGTATCCTGTATCCCCTTGGTTCTAATATAGTTTTCAGCCATTGGGCGCCTAGTTCAGTACCAGAATTGCTGACCTGAAACAGTATGTCGTTGCCCAGTCTCACCACATTGGGGGCGTCAAACACTATTTCTAAATTGCGTGTAGATGGATCTGATAGGTTTTCAGTTTGATATATTTCGTCTAGCAACCTCGGCTTTGGCGCTGATATCCATTCGGTACCGTTCTCCATTACTTCGTATAGGAAATCTCTGTATGCTCTGGTCTCGAAGTATCTACTTCTCAACGGTGATGCACAATCTATGATTAAATTATCCAATGGCAATAATAGATCCCTACAGGAATAGGTCTGATACCCCGTAGTCGTCCATTCTGGTGTGCCAAAGGTCTTAGAATGATCTTGGAGAGTAGGACGCCTAACCTTAACACCCAACCCTTTTAATGTTTCAGCAAATTTATCGAGATCCTCGTTGGCTTCTTCTAAGATCCTTTTATCCATAGGACCTTCTAGATCCTTCACGTTTTCATAGTTCTCTGTGGTAAAGCAAAATGAATGTGTGCTACGATCCATAGTTGGGAATCTGGCATTGGTCGCCGTTCCAACAAAACATTCCTCTAAAGGATCCCAATCATTATGACTTGATACTATGCTTTTCATTGTGTTCTTTCTTTGCTAGACGAAAAGGAAAGGTAAGTCTGTATTCGTTCCAGGTCTTCCTGTGTCTTGAGCGTACAAAACTCATTAGCAAAATGTAACTGCACTTTATTAGTTATTGCCATTTGCAGTAGCTCGTTGGCCCTTGCCTGATCGTTTGGTAGACTGTGTATGCTCAGCATTACGATGCCGTACACTTTCTGTTTGATATAATGCTCAAGTATGGGTAGCCATGTCAAAAACTCATTCTCAAATTGCACACCGCTGTTGTTGATTACTTTGTTGTTGCAATATTCGTCTATGGCCTTTCGTTGTAAGTGCAAAGGAATATTTTTATCATACCTCGAATTGTTTCCAACATATGATATGAAAGTCCTGCCTGTGTAGTCCGCATGATCAGACTGTTCATGGTCTCCCGGCAATCTGAAAAAGCCTCCGGGTTCTCTTCCATTGTATTCTTCTCCTTCTGGAAGTACATGCCAATCTATGGCACATCTTGTTACTCCAGTCTCATTGTTAACATTTCCGTGGATGTGTTCCTGCGTGAAAAGGTGTACCTCTCCTGGAGACTTTTCAACAGGACTACACACCTGTAAGCATTTTCTTTCAAACTCGTCTAGATTTAATTTTTTGTCTATCACTTCTTTTGTTAAATTTCTACTGTCCTCTAGGTTGGCAATGTACATGGAATTGGTTCCAAATGCTTTAGTGAGAGGCATCCACATCGTTGCCATTCCTACACCGTTGTTGTAGAAAATTCCTTGATGAAATGGGAGCCTTCTTGCATGTTTGACCTGTTCGGGAATGACACAATTTAAAGTAGGTTGTCTTTTGATTAGGTAACGTCTTCGTCCTAACTTTGGTGCAATATATTCTTCCGTAAATTGATCCAACAAGATCATGTTCTCTTTCCTACCAAATGCTCTTTGTACGTGCAAACACAGTCCTGCAATCTGTGAAGGGTCCACTGTTTCGTGTATTGTTTCTAAAGTTATGACTTGTGGAAATTTTTCTTTTATCACACCAAGTATTAAAAGAGGCCAGTTGTATTTGGTCAAGTCATAGGTCAACTGGTCATTCTGCCATTGGTCGTAAAAGTATGGATCACTCATCCTTCATTCTCCCGTCCCAGATCCTAGAAAAACACAGTCTGTTCGTTTCTGTCCCACGGTTGTATTCCTGGAACTGACCGTGCCGGTCTATGCCAAAGTACACACACGGAGATGCTTCTAGATTTAACCTGTCACACATGTCCAACTGCTTCTGTCTATATTTTTTGTATATGTAATCGGCAGGATACTTTTCCATGAGTTTGGTTCCAACATATGCACTCATCACATTGATGTAATTGTAATTTTTTTCATTGATCACATACAGTTGATCCTCGAATTTCTTTCTCTGCATACGTATACCAATCCTGTGTAGTTCAACAGGAAATACTTTTGACAGAGATGACACAACATATTCTATACACTTGTGTGTNAGATCCATTTCCTGATCAACGGATAGACTGACGTAAGCAAGATCAAGCATGACCGGCACATCATTATTGTCGCATTCAGTTAATAACTTTTGTAGATAGCCTGGCACTGCACCCGTATCAGAGAATGGCACACTTATCAACACAACATCATTGGGTCTTATTTCATCCTCGTCAAGCCATGCGAATTTTTCTTTGTACCAAAGGCCTTTCATCATTTGATTGTAGAAGTACTCCCCCTTGGCCAATCTTAATCTTTTTGATTCTCTGAAACGTATGTAAAACTGTGCGAAAGATTCTGTGGTGCCTTGTGTGAAACACAATTCGCTATAATCCTCCCAACCTTTAATGTTAGGGTGTGCGGAGAACATCCATTGCTTGTAGGTTTGTACGTAATTGCTCTTGATCTCTTCGTTGTCGAACTGTGCCTGATTGTCTATGTATTCTTTGACTGCTTCATCTCTTGTCTGACATGTCTCCGAGTCATGGACACTGTAGGCACCGCCGAACAGTTTATTTTTATTGTCTGGAAGGTCCGTGTACCTCGTGGTCATTTATTTTAAAAAGCCGCTGATTTGTAGTGTGTACTTGTCTTCCATGCCAGCATTGGCACCGATGTGTAAAACCTCACTGTCCCACATATGTCCACTGCCCTGTTTCCAGTGTGTGTCTACTTTATCATTGTATTGAAGGAAGTGTCCTGCCTTCCAGTCCTCGAGATAAATGTTGCATCGCACCACCATTCTTGTGTTTTCGGGATACTGGGTTTTTATCTTGTAGAACGTGTCTCTGTGTAAGGGTATAACGTTACCCGGTGGTTGCATGATAGTGCTGACCGTAACTGTTTCAATGCCTAATTTTTCTCCCAGCTCGTTGTAATCGCATTCGTCCTTAGCCCAGAACTTTTGATGTATGGTTGTGTTGGCCAACCCGTAAGTTTGAGGGAAGCCACCCGGAAACTTTTCATGTATGTCTTTGAGCTCAACCACTTGGTGTGCTATACAGGTGCTACCCTTTGGTATTTCCTGTGACAGGAAATGTTCATAGTCGATGTCTAAGTGAATTTTTTTGTGCATACTGATAGTTAGTATACAAAATCTAAGCCTGTTTGTCTATTGGATTAGACCAGGTTTGTAGACGGTTTTACCATTTTCCTTCATCGCAGTCAAGATGCTCTTACGATTGCCCTCAGATTTGTATGACACGTGTACCCAACCTGAATCAGGTATTCCTGGTGTGTAGAATTCTAATATCAGTTGATCGAATTCACAGTTTTCAGATATCCATTTGGCCACATCGTAGTTGCCTGTGCCTGGACATTCGATATCAACTGCTTCGCCTTTGCAGTGTTGTGACTTGCTTGAACCACCTACCGCTTCGTTCAGTGCTGGTCCTCTGTATCCTGAATTAATAACAGTCACGCCAAAGTTCTCTCTTACCTTTTGTACCACGTTGGTAAACAATTCTTTTGCGTTTGCTAGGTGTTCTTCGCCTGGGGTGTTGTCCAAGCCTTTCCTCGTGGCTGTCTGGCTTTTTGTAAATTCTGCTAGTGTGAAGTTTGTGCTTAATCTCATACACCTATTTATCAATAAGTGCGTGTATTATATTACCAGCCGCTTTTGCTTAACAGTGCTGACTGATCACCTTTTGTAAAGATGAATTGGTTTTCGTTTGTTTTTGTGATGTTGTATGGTCCAAAGTATTTTGTGAGGTGAGTGCATTCCGCAATTGAGTCCATGTCTATTTTGAATGCTTTAGTTTCCTGCATTATTTCGTTTGTAGGACCAAACTTATGCAATTCAAATTTAAGATCGTGTCCTGCACCTGCTTTTTTTACAGTCATTATATTCTCTGCTACATTGCATTCCATCATGTCATACTTGTCAAAGAAATACCTTGCTTCACTGACTTTCATTTCATTTATTCTTTGCTCGTATGCTTCGGGTGTTGTTGGTATTGCTTCTCCCATTGTTTCTGCTGAAACCATGGTTGTATTTTTTCCTTTGTGGTATGTGTATTCAAATTCTTCAATGGCAGTAAGTTTTTTCAAGTCTTCCAGGAATGATATGATTTGACCAACGACTTCAGGAGTCCTCGCAAACTCTATGAACACTCTATGTTTGCCATCCTCTAACGTTCCGGGTGTAGCGTCTGCGTCAAGCACACTCTTGTATCCGACTTCTGCGAAACGTTCGAGATCTTTTGCAGGTGCTGATCCGTCTACGACAAATCCAAGAACTAAGATGTTCTTGTCATCACCCATTTTAGATTTGTATTGATCTACTGAGAATTTATTGCTTACAATACCTTCTAGGTCTCCGGCCTTTAAACCTTCATTAACTAATGTCATCTATATTACCTAAATCTGCAGATGGTTCTTCCTGCGTTTCGATTTCGTCATTGCCGTGCTTCATGTTTCCTATCAAGGCCTTTGGCATTTTAATTTCAACCACCCAGATGTCATGTGCATCTATCTTGCCCTTGGTCGTTCCTGGTCTGTAATCCTCTGGACCCTTGATCTTCCTGGGTTTCATTAATTCGTCTTTCTTGTATGATACCTTGCATCCTTTGTCGAGCAATCTCTTGCCACCTGCAGGATCTGGCATCTTGTCTGCTGGCCACATGAATGAACATGTGACAAAGTGTCTTGAGTCTATTGGACCGGAAAGCAGTTCGCCTTCTTCCCAATTTTCAAACACATAGACATCTAAATCGTCTACGACTCTTTCGAAATCTTTAAGTATGCTCAAAGTAGGGCCTACCGCGTATAACGATTGTACGTTTTTGATTATGTCTAAGACGTCATGCATAGTTCTTATTTATCCTAAATATCTGTGTTGTAAAATATGCATACTTAATCTGGAAATTTGATCTTAAGTATTTGTACATGAGTCAGACACAAAGACACATCAAATCACAACCAACTACAACCTATGAGGAACCTTATGTTATCATCGAACGGCCTACAAATGCGACCTTTATTCCAGCGGAAATTGTGGAAACTAATGAGGAAGAAACAAGTGTACGACAAGCGTGTGAGCTTGTACATGCAGAATCAGAATTGGCTCAAGATAAGGAAACAGAAGGACAGACGTCGGCGTAGGGTGTTGATGAGGATATGGAAGGCCGGACAATTGGCCATGCTCAAGCGGATTTACAATCAGGCTATTTGATGAATTGATCTAACATGTTGCCATAGGTTTTATGGAAATGTTTGTACACGGTATCATAGGAGATATGATCAACTAGATTGGGTTGACCGGGCACCTCACACTTTAAAACTTCTTTGTCCACGAGGTCCAGGACCACACCAGATTGCACCAACTTGCCTGGCCCGATGCTCTTCTTTGAAAATTCGACAAGTTCGTCGTATGTGCCCTTAATGTTTAGACTATACTTAACGATCATGTACCTTTTCTTGTTGTGCTTACTACCCATTTTGTAACCTCGCTAGTTTGATCATTACACTTGCTAGATTAATTTCTGGATCAGCAACAAATGAATGATCTACCAATCCTTGCTTTATTATCAGCACCGCTTTGTCCTGTGCGTCCTCATCCTTGCTTATGATCTCCAAGTTGTCATACAGCCACCTGTATATCTCTTCGCACTCTTCTGGTCTTGCCTGGGCACAAACAAGTTTCCTTGCTTCTTGTATCTTGCCTTGCTTGAACAGTTCAACCATCTGAAGTCTGTAGTCCTGTTGTCCCGAGTCTCCTGATGCTGGTGGCATAAGTTTGCCATCTCTGGCATTCTGTTGTAGCATGTTGATGCATTTTCTCATGTCAGGAAAACTCGCTTTCACATATGTGTCTAGTATTTCTATGTCTGGAGTGATGCCTTCCTGTATCAGTATCTCACATGCCCTTGCTGTGAATTCTGTCTTGTCTATTGTTTCCATATGAAACCCTTGGCATCTTGAATGCAGTGCCGGGATAACCCTGTTGGGATAGTTGCAAGTTAAAATAAATCTCGCAGAAGTGTGGTACATCTCCATCACGCCACGCAACGCCGCCTGTCCATTTGGACTCATGTAGTCTGCCTCGTCCAGCAACACATATTTGTATGCACCGAATGGCATGATCTGTACAAATGAATTAATTTTTTCTCTTACAGTGTCTACAGAATTTTCTCTCGAAGCATTTATCTCAAGTATGTCATAACTGCTGACATCAAGTTCTCCAAACAGCACCTTGGCCAGTGTTGTCTTGCCCACACCCGGAGCACCACTCAACAGCAAGTGTGGAATGGCCTTGTCATCTATCCAAGCCTGTATCTGTTGACGTTGTGCTTCGTCTCTCACAACATATTCTTTCAATGTCTTAGGTCTATATTTCTCTACCCAAAGGTCCTTCATTATTCGTATCCTTTAATTTTTTTATAAGTTCTGTGCAAGATGTAAAACCATACCCCATTTATACTAGGTTCAACTAGTGCTACTAAACCTGCCTCCCATAAACTTGCACCAGTTAACACTGACACAACGGTCATTGCAATCACAATGTGTCCTAGTGTGTAAGTTACTGCCAGCCCAACACTTGATCCTGCTATCAATTTTTTTATTGCTCCTTGTATGCCATGGGTGAATTCTGTCATTTACGTTTCTCCATTAGTATTTGTTTTGGTGTTTTACTACCAGGATGTAGTTTCGAAAGTCTACAACTCAATAGTTTTTTAGCACCCTTGCTTGTTATTATAACAGGTTGCCCGTATTCATCCAACTCTATTTTTTTGATTTTGGTAGATACATTTCTGAACCTGCCCACTTCTATAAGGTCACCAACTTTCACAACAAGTTTGAACTCTTTCATTTAATTTTGTCCCATATATATTCGTGACCATAAAACATCACACTTCCTGCTGGAATGCTTGCCAGTGAAAGGCCAAAAGTGTACCATAGGTCT
>JGI24003J15210_10001517_pt1 | contig 10186 bp, 13 predicted proteins | sample LinPmetageLP28_FD_15210 | JGI IMG/M metagenome (IMG submission 15210)
GAAGTTGCTGGTACATCAATAACTTTCTTTTTACTTGGTTTGGTTTCTCTTTTTCGTTTTGCTCCGATCCCACTTTGGCCAAGTTTAGCAGTTGGTGTTTTAGGTAATACCTTTTTCTTTGGTTCTGGTTTTGGTGGCATTTTAGATTTCCTTGGTTGTGGCGGCAGTTTTCTTTTTGGTGGTGGTCTAGGTCCAGGAATTTCTGGAAGTTTCTTTTTCTTCTTTTCTGGTTCTTCTTTAATATCTTTTTTTATTTTAATCTTTTTTTCATTAGTTCCGGATACTTCTCCACTTACTTCCAATTTAACTCCTTTATCACTTTCAACAACTGTTATTCTTGGATGTTGTCTAATTGCTTTTATTAAATCTGCCTTTTTCAATTTTGACATACCAACAATCTTAACTCTCTTATTATATTTTCTAACTAAATCACGTATCTCAGTTGTGTTGAAATCTTCTAATTTAACCATTATTTATTATAATTTTATAATACATAATAATTTTTGAAAGAAAACTAATTTGAATTTATTGGTCTGAAACATTAACTCCGAACTTATCAATTACTAATGACCTTCTGTATTCAATAAAGAAAGTAAGATTGACTGCCGCAGAATTTTCATTGGCTGGTGTTCCAGCATCTCGTGTCTTAGAGCAACTGTATCTGAATTCAATTGGAGCAGATCCAATTCTAGTTCCATTACCCATAGCATTTCCCATTTCATTGTATTTATCAAGGTTCATACCAATTACATTCATACTTGCACCAAGTATTCTTTGAGTAACAGCGGAATTGGCACCGGCGTTGTCAACTGTTCCAGCGTCAGCAGTGTTATTGAGTAAAGATAAAATATCAGCATTGAAGTTCATAGAGTCATATTGTGCCGGTAAGACGTGGGCAACTTGATCACACTGTTGAAGTTGGTTGTATGCCTGTGATGGGTTGGCAATATCTAAACCATACATTCTATCATTGTTAACAATGAAATTATATGTTTCATTTACTGTTTGAACTGATTTATTATCCCATAAGTATTTGTTTACGTGGGTTTGACATCCTCCTTGAACATTGTTTCTTTCTACTTGACCTTGTGCTGATAATTTATCTAAATTCTTAACAACAAATATTTTTTTAACTTCTTTACCAGCCATACCTAAAATGTGATTACTCGCAATAGTACTTGTACCATCTCCGGCCGCCTTTTCTGGGTTAACTCCAAAAGTAGTAATAACTTCTTTAAAGTTAAGTCTAAGTCCGTTGCCTTGAATTTCATTCATAATTTTTGCCTGTTCGTCTTCTGGGTAGTGGATATAATCAAGAGTAAGAATTGGAGGAGCAGCAAAACCAATGTTGAGACCAACAGTTGCACCAGCAGTTGCCAAGTTGTTTACAATAACTGGTGAACTATTGATTGCGTCATATCGTGTAGTAGCGGCAGGTCCAGCATACCATTCAATTTCAAGTTCAGTCTGTGCCATTGCCAAGAGTGGAAGATTGTTATCTTCAAAGAAGTTCATCAAATCTCCAAGTCTAATACTCATCTCAGGACCTTTTCCTCGGTTGTCAAAATTTCTTAACAATTTATTTTTTTGGAATAAATGTTGAACATTAGCATCAGAAATTATATTCTGACCCCAAGTATTCTGAATATCAATATCATCATTTGTAATTTGGTGGTAACCAACTAAACCAGCGCCACTAGTGTAACCAGCAACGGGAGTTGATCCAGATTGATTTCGTAAGATTTTGAGTTTCTGTGAAGATTGGGATCCGTGTCGAATATCTAAAACATTCTGTTTGTATGCTTGACTTTTGAATATATTTTTAATAGTGTTGTATAATGCGCATTCATTAATTTGAGAAAGGATTTGTCCTCCACTTCGTACTGTCATTCTTCGNATCATAGCAACGCCACCAGTCATAAGTGGGAAGGCCAATCGTCGGTCTGTACCTTCTCCGGTACTTTCGCCGTTTACAATTTCAAAAACCATAGCCGCATTAGGAGCGTTCAAGACTGCCTTAGCCGGAAATACCCACCGAGTATGGCCGCCATCTCGTGAAGTATACTGGTGAGATACTGGTTCTAAAATATTAGTTTCAACTTCAACGTCAACAGCACGTTCAAGCATTTGGGGTCTGAGAATATCTGGGGGATCAACAAAAGTTGTTGTAGAATCCATTTTTATACTATCTACAAATATAATAATATTCTGATTAAAATGCGCTTATCTAGTTAATTTCATTTTATCTATTTAAACAAATAAAACAAATGAAATATATAAAATGTCACACATAATTTTCAGAATGGAACGTACACACGAAAAAATAAAAAGATGGGAAAAAGAAAAATCAGATTTTCTCGAAAAAGCAAATGAATATTATGATAAGAAATTTGATTTATATAAAAAACTTGAAAATGATGGTTTAATAACATTAAATGAAAAACGTGAAGTTATATTAAATTGGAAAGATGCAAATCCACATCAAAAATGGATGATGGGAAAATATCAAGAATATAATGAATATTATAATCAATTACAAATTGAATACAAAAATTTGGAAGATTAATTCACCATAAATAATTTAATGCCCAATACGCTGGACTTGTTTTATCTTTATAAGCAAAAGANCCNTCTTTTCTTTTTATTCCTTTCATTCTTGCTCTAAAAGATTTTCTTTGTTCTTTTGTAGCAGTACCNGACCTCCAATCATCCATTCCTCTTGCTCCAAATGATACTTTTTTTATTTTTCCTTCTTTTGTTTTCACATACACTGAATATTTTTTTTTAGATCCCGGAGGAGTTTTAAAAGGTTTGTTCAATGGTTTTGTTTCTGGCATTATAGTTTTGATATATTTTTTTTTTTATATTTAGTTACTCTCCTTGTTTTCGGTTCATTTGACTCAACAGCAATTATTTGTTTTTTTGCTGCTTCTTTTGTTTTTGGTTTATTACTCAAATACATTCTACCATTACTCATTTTAGTTCCGTCTGCTTTTCCGACTTTATATCCTCCTACTACTTTGTATAATTTATAAGGCATACTATATTATATATAATATTTTAATATGAAAAACTTTTAACCATTTTAGGTTTTATCATTTTGGACTTTACCATTTTCTTTGCTGGTTTTTTCGCTGGTTTCTTTGCTGCTTGTTTTGGTTTATCTAAATCTTTTGCTTTTGAATGCGCCTTACTGAAACTATCTCCCGCCTTTACAAACTTAACCATATTTTTCATATGTTTGCCACTCATCCCGCCAGTATGTTTTTTTGAATGCTCTTTCAACTTTTTCATCATATCTGCTGAAATCATTATATACTTTTGATATATTTTATTTCTTATATTTAGTTACTTTACCTTTTTTCTTTTTTTCTGCTATTGCTTTTTTCTTTTGTGCTGGTGTTAGTTCTTTCATCGTTGTTGGAGTGTCTTTTGTTATACGCTTGGTTGGCCGGAATATAGTTCCTCCTTCCTTATATGTTTTCTTTCCTTTCTCTGTTCTCCAATCCTCCTTAAACCAGCGAGTCAAACCCTTTTTCTTTGGTTTCTCTCCGCTGTACTTTCCACCTAATTTTTTATATTCTTTTACTACTAAACCACTTTTATAAGCAGAATGTTTCATACTGGAATATTTGGCTCTTGCTTTCGCATAAAGTTTTTTATTAGTTGGTTCTGGCATATACTTATACTAATCAAATAAAAGTTCAAGTTTAACTATTCCATCCATACTTGGTATTAATTGTTCATTGTTAGTTGTAAAATCTTTATAACTTAATTTAATTTTCATTTGAGTTATTGGCATTTTACCTTGATTATTCATTTTTCTATAAACTAAATTGAATGCCTCATATACATAGTCTAGTGTTGAATTTGTATCTAAATCTAATTGACTTGAATCAGTCTGAACATAATTAACAACTTTATTTATACTGCCAGAAGTAAATTCATTGTTGGCCCCAATAAAAGATCCTACGTTTGGTGTAATTGGTAAATCCATTATACTTACGTTTATTTCTCTTGGTATAGTTGAAACTTTTAAACTACTAGAATAATTTGGAAGTATAGCAAAAGCAATTTCCGGAGCTATTATATCTCCAAATGATTTAGTACCAATCCAAAAAGACTTCTCAATATTTTTAGATAGTTTCCATGACATAGTAGCATTCCAACCTTTGTTTGTTCCTTGATTCACATTTAAATTAAAGTTTATTTGAGTTATTCCTATATTATCCCAGAATGTTCTTTCATTTTCATAATCAGTATTATCAATATTCGGTTGAATTTGAAATATTTGAGCGCCTTGAATGCCGTCTCTATCAGTTGTTGGACTTAATAAATAATCATCTTCTCGCATACTATCATCAGATACTGGTATAAATTCCCAGTTATCAAAACCATTTCCAGCGCCTAATGAATATGCCAATGTTTGTGTTTCTATTTGACTTGTATTTAAAGTTTTTTTAGAAACATAAATAATTCTATTAAGTGAATCCATTGGAGTTGTTCCTGGACCTTGAATTATAGTTGTAGTAAATTCAGTTGTACCATTCATTGGTCTTCCTTTACGAACTAAAAACCAGAACTTATCAACGTTATGATCCCAAGTGTATATTTGATTTGGTGGAACATAATTTGGTTTTACTGATACTACCTCTGCACTTGCTGCGACATCGTAATAAACAAATTTTTGATTACCATCTATTATTTGTAATACTCTTTCACCACTTCCTAATAATTCATATTCAATACCAACATCAAAGTTTTCTGGCTGATATACACCAGTTATATTTAATGGGTCATTATGTCCTTTACTAACAAATATTAAACCTAATGCTGCTTTTCCAGCACCTATCTGAGGAGTAGCCGCAATATATCCGCCGTTTGGATCAAATGTATTTGGGCATACGGCCATTGAGGGATTGGCATCAACTGATACTATACCATCTCCTTGTGGAGTAAAATTATCTACATTAGCAGCAGCCCAAGCAACCGGAGTTGAAGTTGATTCAGTCATTTTACTTGGTTCATATTGAGCTATAAGACCAAACTCAGTTATACTTCTATTATCTTTAATTTTTTTTACATTGTTACCACCAATAACTAAATTTACATTTTGTTCATAAGATCCTAAATTAGTTATTTCAGTTTTATTTTGAGTAAAAAATTCATAATAACTAAATAAAGTATCACACGCTTTGGCAACAACATCAGAAAATGAAGGCACATCATAGTTTGTACCATCATCTGTAACATATACTGCTAAATTATCAACATAAGTATTAAATACTCCACTATAAAACTCAGCAATAGTTGGGTTGCCCAATAAATCCAAAGCATCGTAAGCATCAAAAAAATTCTGATAAGTAATGGGTTTCTCAATACCATTTAAAATTACAAAAAAAAAGGTAGCGTCATAATTCGCTATACCGTCTGCTGCTTTTGGAAAGAAAATATCTCTATTAACCATTACTGGTATTGAGAATGATGCTTTATTTAAACAAACTTTTGAATCTTCTTTTAATACAATAGGATCATTTATATAATTTGAGAACTCCGCTTTATTTCCGGTGAGTTGTATAATTTCCATTTTATAGTTTATAAATATAAAATAATTTCTTTATATAAAACATAATGATTATTAATCTTTCTAGTAATGGAGAATCTAACCACGCACATTTTACTAACCAATTTACAGACAATATAATTATTAAACCCAATAGCAAAATTTGTTTGACTCGTGTTTCTTTGGTACGAGATGGTAAACAAACCAAAATTACTATACCGGCCGGAACAACTATGTCATTTAGATATACTCCATACGACGTAAGAACATTTGTATTAAATGCTGTTGATACTGTTTATACAGCAGATAGTTTAACAACTAGATTAAATGTTTTATTTGGTGGATTGATATCTTACAATTATACATTTGAAGCAAGAGCAACAGTCATAGGAAATGCAATTGAAATAGAAATTAATTCATTTTTAGATAATGATGCTTGGCAGAACACAGAATTAGTGGATTATGTATTTAGCAACGGAGATAAAGCAAGAAAAATGACTACTGTTCCCGGCAGACTTATTTCCGGAGGTGCAATACCAACTGGCACTATTGATCAGAGTGACGAAGTAAGAAGTGTTTTATGGGATACTAGTGTAGTAACAAATGGATTCGGCGCTGGATGGGGCGGAAACTATACAGTTATTACAAATCAATTTAATAAAAACGCTTTTAATCTTTACAGTTCCGGAGGTAATCAATATGGCAAAAGTTTTTTTACTATTGTAAATCCAACATTCAGTGCTTCCCAAGAAGTCCGAATAGGTCCAGCAACATATGACGACGCCGCCAATGATTATTCCTTAATAAGTATTCCTGGAAATCTTTTGAATGATGCTTTTTTATTTAAAATAGATTTTGGACCTAGTGGAAACAATACAGTTAGAAACGGTGTAGTATTTTGTTCTATGTATAACAACCAAACAGAACAAAGAGAGCCAGTTGACAATGCCACGCCCTGGTATTGTGGAGATACTTTTGAAGTATATGTTGATTCAGTAGTTGCGGCCGGAACTGAAACCCCAGATGAATTATTTACTTTTAACTGTAAACAACATTCTAGGGACGGTTTAATTGCTTATATTCCTTCTGGATTATCTGGCACTAAATTTTGGAATGTTGAACAACCCGCTTATATGTCTCCCGCTGATTACTGGATGAAATATGGAGAAGATCTTGATAGTCTTGAAGACTTCTGGGACGGCAACAAAATGTATGGTGCACGACTTGGTGTAGGTATTAGAGATACCCAGATTGTAAAAGTAAATGTTGCGTATGTAACTACAACTGCTGTTGGGACTACTACACAAATTGAATATAGTCCGGTAGTTGGCGCTCTTGCTGGTGTTGGCAATTTCCCTTTTTATCGTGCCTATACTGCTACTTCTCCGGTTACCGATACAGCCGATATTGGATGTCATACAGCAATAGGCTCCGCTGGTTTACCTATTGGAAATGTTCCAACCTTAATAACTTGTATATTCCAATTACAAGATAAAACAGCATTTACTGCTGATACTCAAAGAACTGTACTCAGTGGCCAAACTGCTCAGACTATNAGAATTGATACTGCCGGCGCTGCTTATGACCTCCAACTTATAGAAGCAGATTCTACNACTCATAATATAAATTTAGTTGATGGTGGTGCAGCAAGAATTGTATTTAATAATACAAGCAGTTACTTTTTATCAATAAAGACTTATGGATTTTCAATAAATAAAACAGTAAATATTACAATCACAGATTTAAATGCTAATGTAGATTATACTGGAACTGCTACACTCTCTGGAACTGGTCTTGATAATCTTCTATTTATAGGCGGAGATCCTATCACAGATAATAATGAAAACTTTTTACACGGATATTTAGGAGAGTTTAGATTTTACCAAAGACCAGCAGATTTAACTGGGGACATTACATTTTGGAATGCGAAAGTATTAGCATTAAGAAATTATTATACTAACACTGGTTTATTATTAGGTAAAGAATCATATTATGGAAAAACAACATTAATTGATATTTATTCAGCATCAGAACCTAAATATGGTAATTACGGATCATCAGATAGTAGCCGAACTATGACCCCATCTGTCATAAGAAATGGAGGTGATACAATCTATGACGCCAATGGATATAACTTCACTGACATATTCTTTATGCCACAAATGACAATGCCTGACGCAAACAGAGATACTTCACTTACAAATGTTTTTGCTTATGGTGAGAAAGGTATGGGAATTGTTTCAAGTTCCAATTTAAATAATATTTTAGATTTGAAAGACTATGACGAAACAACAGACGTATTGTTAAAAGAAAATACCTCAGCCAATGGACAAACCAGTTTTGAAAATCCAATATTCAGCACAACAAGTGGAGTAGAACAAGTTGATATTGACGATAAAATATTTAATATTCAGATAAAAAATCTTCCTCATAGAAATTATAATGGCGCAATTAGTAATTTTGATAAAACGATTTATCAGATCGGTTCATTGGTTAATGGTAAAACTGTTGAAGATAAACGAATTATTGAGGTATATCCACCAGTCAAAGTAGAAACAGAATTAGAAAATGCCGGTGATATTGTATTGAATCAATTAGAAGTTATGATAACAGATGAAACAAATAAAGTTGAAACAGATTTGAAGGCAAATACCAATTTAACGTTGGAAATTAAATAAAAATATGTTTACTAAGTATATACTTAATGGAAACTGACTCTAACGGATTCTGTTTGGTCTGTGGAACAAGATTAAAATCAAATAAATCTTTTACTAATTATCATATTAAATGTTGGAAAAATATGATTAACGACATTAAAAACTTTGAAGAAGTGTGTTATACCAAATATGATTATGAAAAGAAAATATGCGGATTATCAGAAGAAGAAATAAAAGCGGGTAAACAAATTGTGTTAAATTTTGATTAATAATTATATTTATATATATTATATGACATTCCTAAATACTATCCCAACTGCTTTGGGTCAAATTCCGGAAATGGAAGAAATGACTTCTTTCAAGAAAGTAGATAATTTAAAATTGATAGAAATAAAAGCAAAGTTAGAAGTTCTAGAAATGCTTGGCGGAATTGTTGATTCTCTTAGAGAAGGATTAACAAGACAATTAGTAGTCAATGATATTAAGACAGAAGAAAAATTAGAAGAAAAAATTGGTAATTTGGTTATTAAGGAAGAATAAAATATATTTATAATATAATATGTTTGGCTGGTTTTATTCTTGGAGTACTTCCCAAATATGTGCGCTAATTGATGAAGTAGATAAGAAAAGAAAAAAAAGAAGAATAGAAGGAAAAACTATGAAGAGTAGTTTTGCCGACGATTTGAAAGATCTACTCAATGGAGTTGAAATAGATGAAAGTAATATAGAAATAAAAGTAGAGGAAGAGACAAAAAAAAAGAATTCAACTTCAAGTCTTTAAAGTACTTTTCGGAATTCTAACACTTTCGCAAATGTAATCTCCGAGTTTTCCGTTTTTATTTCTCATAGCATAATATAAGCAAGATCTAGGAATTCCTAGTTTTTGTTCTAAGTCTTTATAAGTTAAAAAGTAATGTGTTTTAAGTTCTTTCAAATCTGTTATTTTGAAATGATACATTGAATAGTTGTGACCTTGCATTGCTTATATTTTTGGTTTTCCTTTTAAATGGTTTATTTGTTTAATTAATCCTCCTCCCCATCAGATTCATTATCAACTATATCTAACATTTGGAAAATATCATTTTTTTTAAGATAATCAACAAGTACATCTTTTTTATATATTAATTCAGATCCGTGTAAATTGCGATCTAATTTGAATATTTCTTTTTCTAGCACTAATGCTTTGAACTTTTGCTGACTTACTATTTCTCCATTGGTTTCATTCAAAAAGGATTTGTAATCATTATACATTTCTTTGGTAAGTTTAGTATAATAATCTTTCTTTTTACCTTTTGTATATTTGTATGGTTCGCAATCAATATCATTAAATGTTTTCTGAAAAAAATCATTCAAGAAATCGTCAATAGGAACTTTACATAGTTCAGCACTTCTCTTGTAATAATTGGATTTAGGAATATTAGAAAAATCATAATTTTTATCAAATATACTTTCCAAATATTCAATGAACATTAGTTTAACTTCTTTATCTTTCATAATGCTATTTTCACTAAAATTTAGTTCTCACATAATCAAAATATTTATCTACGTCTTCTGAACCATCATTTACCAAAAATTTAAAATGTCCCAATAGTTTTTCAAATCTTGGTTTTGTTGTTTCCTTGTATGTATTTAATCTATCAATTTTAAATACTTCAAACCCATCAAATAAATTATACACATTATCCGGACATTCAGTTTTAGATGGGATGAAATCAATTTTATCAAAAATGCTTTTGGTAGGATCATTTATATAATTCTCAATAAAAGTTTTTGGTTTTCCAGTATCTGTATAAAATGGGAACTTCAATACTTTGTCATTTTGAATTGCTTCTTTCCAATCAATATACTTTGATTTAATATTAGATCCTTTTTCAAAGCATTTTTCTCCATTGATATCAGTTGTAATATAAACAAATGGATTTAAAATTTTGGCAGTTTTGCTTTCAAACTTTTCTTTGAGTTCTTT
>JGI24003J15210_10001521_pt1 | contig 10180 bp, 14 predicted proteins | sample LinPmetageLP28_FD_15210 | JGI IMG/M metagenome (IMG submission 15210)
ACACTTTTTTCTGGACTGAAAGAAACATGATCAAACTGCCTTTCGCAGGGATCAAAGGACAAACAGATTCAAGACCTGTACAGGTACAAGTACCTTGCATGGAAATGTATGGAAAAACTTGTCCAGTCCTAACTGAGGTTAGACCGTGGTTCAAAGACAAATCTATGGAAGACATGGGTAGAAAATATTGGAAAAAGAAAAGTTATATTTTCCAAGGTTTTGTTACGCAGAATCCATTAAGTGAAGATGCTACACCAGAGAATCCAGTAAGAAGATTTATTATTGGTCCTCAAATTTTTAACATTATCAGAGCGGCATTATTAGATCCAGAGATGGAAGAATTGCCAACTGACTTTTTAAAAGGTGTGGATTTCAGAGTAACCAAAACTTCAAAAGGTGGTTATGCTGATTACTCAACATCAAAATGGTCAAGAAGAGAAAGACCACTTGATGAGACAGAAAGAGCCGCAATGGACAAGTTTGGTTTACATAATTTATCAGACTTTAGACCAAAGGAACCAACTGAAGCAGAAATAAAAATAATTAAAGAATTATTTGAAAAATCTGTAGATGGCGAAGCGTATGACTTGGAAAAATACGGACAGTATTTTAGACCAGCTGGCGTTCAAGCTCCTAGATCAACTACACCACAAGCAAGTGCGCCTGCACAAACAACTGAACAAAAACCAGTTGTTGCAGAAGCAACGCAAACTGCTGAAGTGAAACCTGCACCAGCACAACCAAATACGGACAGTGCCAAAAGAGCAGAGGACATTTTGAAGTTGATTAGATCAAGACAAAGCAAGTAAAGAAAAATTACCATTGGCTCTAGTTAACACATTGACACTAGAGCCAAACGGTAGTATTATTATAGTATGAAAAAAGAAATTAAAAAAGCAATTGACTGGATATTATACAAACAGATACCTGCATGGGCAGTAATAGTTATTATAGTACTCTGGATAATATTATAGGACACAAATGACAAAAGTATTTGACGCAAGTAAATTTAGAAAAAGTATAACAAAATCAATCCAAGGTTTGGGTATAGGATTTAGTGATCCAACAGACTGGATATCAACAGGCAATTTTGCATTGAACTATTTGATATCAGGTGATTTTAACAAAGGAATTCCCCTAGGAAAAGTATCTGTGTTAGCGGGTGAATCAGGAGCAGGCAAATCTTATATTGCTTCAGGCAATATTATTAAAAATGCACAGGATCAAGGTATATTTGTAATATTAGTTGATTCTGAAAATGCATTAGACGAATCATGGCTACAAGCTCTTGGCGTTGACACAGATGAAAAAAAATTATTAAAATTAAGTTTATCAATGGTTGATGATGTAGCAAAAACTGTATCAGAGTTCATGAAAGAGTACAAAACAGAACACGCGGAAAACAGAGAAGCCGCACCAAAAGTTTTATTTGTAGTTGACTCGTTAGGTATGTTGCTTACTCCAACTGACGTAGATCAGTTTAACAAAGGTGAGATGAAAGGTGACTTGGGTCGTAAGCCTAAGGCATTGACAGCTCTAGTAAGAAACTGTGTTAATATGTTTGGTTCATGGAACGTAGGACTTATGGCTACGAACCACACATACGCATCGCAAGATATGTTTGATCCAGACGATAAGATATCAGGAGGACAAGGATTTATATATGCATCAAGTATTGTTGTTGCAATGAAGAAACTTAAATTAAAAGAAGACGAAAAAGGCAACAAAGTTACAGATGTACGAGGTATTAGAGCGGCTTGTAAAGTTATGAAAACAAGATATGCTAAACCCTTTGAAGGTGTGCAAGTTAAGATTCCATACGACACAGGAATGGACCCTTATTCAGGCTTATTAGACTTGTTTGAGAAAAAAGGCATAATAAAACAACAAGGCAATAGATTAAAATATGTTGATCCAAAAGGTGTTGAAATCATAGAGTTCAGAAAAAACTGGAGCGGAGATAAATTAACAAAAGTCATGACAGACTTTACTAACTTAGAACAACCCCAGGAGTCAACACAAGATGGAACAGATAATGGATAGTACCCAAATAGAAGAAATTTGGACAAGTGTATCTCATTACATACCAGAGAGACAAAAGATTGACTGTGCCGTAGATTATGTTAAAACATTACTAGATCACGGTATAGAATCTTCAACACTAAAAGCGGCAATGGAATACGATGAAAAACTTACCGAAGCTATAAAAATAGTTTTAGAAGACGAAATAGATGATTCATATGGCGCTGATAATCACGATGAAAATAACTGGCACGAGGAATAATGGGTTGGTACACAGACGTTAGCAGAGATATTTCAAAAATCCCAAACTGCATTGCACATTTCAATACTGAATATGATCAAGCTAGAAAAGAATGTCGAATTTATGGCAGTCTTGAAAAAGCTTCTGCATCTCTTCCGGGCATAGTAGAGCATAGGTTTCAACAATTACAAGAAATTGAAGCTATTTTAGAATATTTAAACATAGAAAAAAGAAGATTAAGATCAGAAAGATTTAAAAAATATCTTGAAAATTATCAAAGAGCATTAAGTTCTAGAGACGTTGAAAAATACGTAGACGGAGAAGCTGATGTTATTGATTTAGAAAAAATTATAAACGAGTTTGCTCTTTTACGTAATCGTTGGTTAGGCATCACCAAAGGGTTAGACCAAAAACAATGGCAAATTACAAACATTGTGAAATTAAGAGTAGCAGGAATGGAAGATGCCAACATCAAATAGAATAATACTTACAGACGTTGACGGAGTTTTACTGCAATGGGAAAAACATTTCAGTAAATGGATGAGTATGAGAGGTTTTGAGTTACAACCTGATTACGAAAAAACGTATTCCATGGAAGAACGTTACGGTATTAAGAAAGTTTTAAAAGAAAATTTAATTGAAGAGTTTAATAGATCAGCATGGATGGGAATACAAGAACCAATGCCTAACTCACAAACATGGGTAAAATTACTACACGCAGAAGGTTGGACTTTTATTCCAATTACGTCACAAACAATGGACATACCAGCACAAGAATTAAGAAAAAGAAGATTAAAAGACTTGTTTGGTGGCACTGTTTTTGAGAATTTTATTATACTTAAAACAGGTGATCACAAAGACTCTGCACTTGCTGAATTCCACGGTACAGGACTTTGGTGGATAGAAGACAAATGGACAAATGCAAAAAAAGGATTAGAGTACGGTTTAAAACCAATTCTTTACAGTCATAGTTACAATGAAGAATTTTATGATAAAAATATTACAAGAGTAAATAATTGGTCAGAAATTCATAAACTAGTAACCGAGAGAACATAATATCAAATGCAAGTACACAGCGATAAACCAAAAATTAAAATATTAATTTGTGGCCTACCCGGGTCAGGAAAAACTACACTAGCAGAAAAATTAGTGCCAATGATTAACGCAGTATGGCTAAATGCGGATGAGGTAAGAAAAAACGCAGACGATTGGGATTTTTCTCCCGAAGGTCGCACTAGACAAGCAAACAGGATGAAAATGATGGCAGATGCCGCAGTAAAAACAAATAGAAATGTTATTGCAGATTTTGTTTGTCCAACAGAAAAAACAAGAGAAGATTTTAATGCTGATTATGTTATCTGGATGGATACAATTAAAGAAGGAAGATTTGAAGATACTAACAAGATGTTTGTACCACCTAAACATTATGATTACAAAGTAACACACTTGAACGCGGAGATGTGGGCGTTTTTAATTAAACAGGATATAATAAAAAATGACAAATAATTGGGACGATAAAAAACCAACAGCACAAATGTTAGGCAGATGGCAACCATGGCACAATGGACATCAAAAACTTTTTGAGGAAATCTTAAAGAAAACAGGACAAGTTTTAATAATGGTAAGAGATGTACAAGGGGTTGACGACAATCCTTTTAATTTTGAAACTGTAAAAGCTAACATTGAAACTGCACTTGAACAATACACTGGACAATTTAAAATTATTTTAGTGCCTAATATTACAAATATATGTTATGGCAGAGGTGTTGGTTATAAAATAGAAGAAATTGTGCTACCAGAAGCAGTTCAAAAAATATCAGCTACAAAAATAAGACAAAAAATGAGGGACAGCGGACAGCTAAACTAAAGCTCTATTCCGTGTCCTTGTTTAATAAAACAAAGTTCAACACAGTTAGAATTATTTCTTAATTGTCTGTTAGTACGCACAGTGTACCCTGCTTGTTCATAGAGTTCTACTATTGAGTCTAGTTTAGCAAATGCTTCATCAGTGTTGCCAATGTACATTTCGCACTCAACTAAAACTATTATTGGTTGCAATTTTAAATCTTGTATTTCTTTAAGCATTTCATACCAACGTCCTTCAATGTCTAATTTAATTACATCAACATTAGGACCATGTGTATCAAGTATTTTTTTTAAATTAATTGTTTCTACTTCTATTATGTTGTAAAATATTTTGGGTTTGTCTAATTGATAACATTTTAAACTTTCATCAATTGCATAAAAATTTAATGTTTTTCCGCTTTCAGTATCGTATGCTTTTGGTGTATGTTCAATTTTATAGTTTCCTCTATTAGCACTGTCTACTGTTTGTTGTGATAACGGTGTTGGATCAAAAGTTAAAATTTTTGCTTTTTTATTATACTTTCTACAAGCTAGTTCAAATCTAATTTCTCTTGATACACCAAAACACCAGAACATTCTACTTTCGTTTCTGATGCTGTTAGGTATGCTGTATTGTTTGTGCCTGCTCCACCCTTTGGTATTTGTTTCAACTTTTGTATCACCCTCACAAGGAGTAAAAGGAAACTTTTGTTCATATGCTCTACAACGTTCGGAAATTTTCATGTGCTGATATTTATAGTGTAAATATGACTATGAAAGTTTATGTAGGACACGACAGCAGAGAAGATATTGCTTACCAAGTGTGTGAACACAGTATNAAAAGAAGAGACCCATCAGCTGAAGTNATACCATTAAAACAAAGACAGATGAGAGAACAGGGTATGTACACCAGACCTGTTGATAAATTAGCATCTACAGAATTTACATTTACAAGATTTTTTATTCCTTATCTAAACGATTTTAAAGGTTGGGCAGTGTTTTGTGATTGTGATTTTGTATGGCAAATTCCTAGTCATGAACTAGTAAAATACTGTGACCCATCAAAAGCAGTTGTCTGTGTGCAACACGATTACAAACCGAAAGAAGGCACAAAAATGGACGGGCAAGTACAAACAGTATATCCTAGAAAAAATTGGTCAAGCATGGTGCTTTGGAACTGCGAACATCCAAAAAACAAACTGCTTACTCCAGAATTACTAAACGAAAAAGATGCAAAATTTTTACACAGATTTAGTTGGTTGGAGGACAATGAAATTGGACAACTTCCTCTAGAATACAATTGGCTTGTTGAGTGGTACAAAGAACCACAAGATGGCAAACCAAAAATATTACACTACACAGAGGGCGGTCCATGGTTTGATGGATACAGAGAGTGCGAATATGCCGATGTGTGGAAAAAAGAATTAATCAACCTATTTTCAAGTTAATGATTACAGTATTAGACAAATTTGATCCATCTAAACACTACTTTGAAGAGCCGTATCCTCACGTAATAATTGAAGATGCTTTGCCAGAAGACTATTATAATAAATTATACAACAGTTGGCCAGTAAAAGAAATAAAAAACACACTGCCAATTATTGGTGGACACACTTTTAGATATATGTCCAATGATGTTTTAAATAAAAAAACTGTTCCTGTGTCAGAAGATTGGGAAAACTTTTTTAAAGATCATACATCGCAAGAATATTACACAAAAGTTTTAACATTGTTTCAAAAACATATCAAACATATTGACTTTTTAAAACAAGAAAAAGTTATTGTAAGAGGATCCGGGGACGGTAAAGTTGTAACTGAAACTCAATTTGTTATACACAATCCGGTGAAAGAAACCACTAGAACTGATCATTTAGATAATCCTGTTGAAATATATGCAGGACTATTGTATATGCGTAAACCTGAAGATAAAGCAGAAGGTGGGGATTTTGTAATTTACAAATCTGATCCTGTGTTTGAAGTATCAAGACAAAACGGTAGAGAACTGTTAGAAAAAACAAAAAGAGAAGTTGTTAAAACTATAAAATATAAGCCAAATTGTTTTGTAATGTTTTTAAACACAAATAGAGCTGTGCATGGAGTGACTCCAAGATTAAATTCTGAGACAGAAAGATTAAGCATAAACATCATTGCTGAAGTTACAGACAGACAATACAAAATGTTTCCTATTAAAAAAGTGTAATGCAGGACGCACTTCAAAAAACTTTAGACAAAAAATATGAAGCAGGATTTACTACGAATGTGGAATCTGACACTTTACCACCTGGACTTAACGAAAATACTGTAAGACAAATTAGTAAAATTAAAAAAGAACCTCAATGGTTATTAGAATTTAGATTAAAAGCATTTGACAGATGGAAAATTTTAAAAAAACCTAATTGGGCCAACCTAGACATCGAGCCCATTGATTATCAAGCAATGAGTTACTACTCAGCACCAAAAAAAGGCCCTGCATCATATGATGAAGTTGATCCTGAGATAAAGAAGGATTTTGAAAAACTAGGAATACCTTTACATGAAAGAGCCAAACTTGCTGGAGTGGCTGTTGACGCTGTGTTTGATTCCGTGTCCGTGGCTACAACCTTTTCAGAGGAATTAAAAAAGATAGGAATCATCTTTTGCAGTTTTAGTGAAGCAGTGCAGAATCATCCTAAACTAGTAAAAAAGTATTTGGGTTCCGTGATCCCAATCAGTGATCATAGTTTTGCGGCCTTGAACAGTGCAGTGTTCACAGACGGTTCCTTTGTGTATATTCCACCAGGAGTAAGATGCCCAATGGAATTATCAACATACTTTAGAATAAATGCGGCCAACACAGGACAATTTGAAAGAACTTTGATCATTGCAGACAGAGATAGTTATGTAAGTTATTTGGAAGGATGTACCGCGCCTATGAGAGATGAGAATCAACTTCATGCCGCCAATGTTGAATTAGTTGCCTTGGATAATGCAGAAATAAAATATTCTACAATACAGAATTGGTATCCTGGAGACCCTGAAACAGGATACAGAATTGGTATCCTGGAGACCCTGAAACAGGCAAAGGCGGTATCTATAACTTTGTTACAAAACGTGGTAAGTGCATAGGCACACACAGTAAGATCACATGGACGCAATTTGAAACAGGATCAAGACTTACATGGAAGTATCCTAGTTGTATCTTAATGGGTGACCACAGTGTGGGAGAGTTTTATAGTGTGGCGTTGACCAACGGAAGACAACAAGCAGACACAGGAACTAAAATGATACACATAGGCAAGAATACAAAGAGCACCATTATATCAAAAGGCATAAGTGCAGGCAAAAGTGCAAACACATACCGTGGAGAAGTAAAGATTATGAAACGAGCAACTAATTGTAGAAACTATACACAATGCGATAGTCTCATGATGGGATCAGGATGTAGTGCATCAACTGTGCCTGTGATAATAAACAGAAACAGTTCATCAACGTGTGAGCACGAAGCAACCACAAGCAAAATCAATGACGAACAATTACACTACTGTATGACAAGAGGAATCAACGAAGAAGATAGTGTGAATCTTTTGGTCAGTGGCTTTTGTAAAGAAGTCTTTCAAAAATTGCCAATGGAGTTTGCCGCAGAAGCAAATAAACTGCTAGAAATAAGCATGGAAGGATCTGTTGGTTAAAAAATTTAATGCTTGAAAACTTAAAAACTACCAATGTACATAAAGATCATATACCATACATGGTTATAAATGATGCCATAGATGTAAAAGATTATGACAAGCTCTACGAACAATGGAACAATCCAGATCATATCTTGTGGGAAACATTTTTAAAAAAATTTAACGTTAAGGTTGTTTTACAAAGCAAGTTACAATCTATTGGCCCATTTGGCAAAAAAGAAAAAGAATATGTAGGGTATTGGTTTTTTAAGCAAAGAAATGATCATGGATCAGTGTTAGTGAAATTTGAAAATATTGAAATAGAATATAAATCAAACTGCTTGTTAATAGTAAATTCAGAACAAACATTCTCTGTAATTAACAAGGGTAACGAAGGTTCAATAATGCCCGATATGTTGACTTGTATTGTTTATTTTGATTCAAATCAACAAAAAAAGATCAAAGACATTTTCTCTAATCTTTAACTTTTCCAAATATTGTTTGCCTGAGGTAGTAATTTGTTGGCCCATACTGTGTGACCTTGCACGTTTGGATGGTCATCTAGGTCAGACACGATAAGGTTCTTATTGAGGCACCATCCATGCTGACACTGATCGAATCTTCCTTGTAAATTATAAAAATGCTTTGTGTCAACTTGATCTAGTAATCGCCTGCACTCATCTGTTAGTGGTTTGTCAAATCCGTTGTGCAGTGCGTTGAACATTAGATATTTAATATTGTTCAACTTTAGATATGACTGCATGTAAAGTATTTGAATCACTGTTCTAACCTGCCCGTCGGCTTCCAAGGCCGGGGTGTATAATGTTTCTTCATTGCGTATGAATGGAGTAAACGGCAAGTTTTTGTAATAGGGAGGAGATTTTGGATCAACCATCTTCCATGTGTGCCAGTGACTGTTATTTTCACTGGTGGTAAGTGCCTCACGCCTGTTATAACTAGTGAGTCCTATCAACACAAAATTTCTATGTAACCTAGTTTGTAGCAAACGACGTGCTATCATCTCGTTACTTGCTCCGTTTTCTGCACACGTTACATGATTAAGTTTTAAACTTTTGGCAAGTACTGATCCAGATGACTGCACTTTTTGTGGCTTCATGCCATATTTCTCTTTAAATTTAACTCCATGCAGGTGTGACAATTTTCCTGACTCCAGTCCTTTTAAATATTTAGGTACACCATTGCCCACTGCGAAAGAACATCCAAAGTGTACTAATGTTTTCATTGCAGTATTCCTGTGTCAAACATTATATCTACTGCTTTTCTATTCTCAAATTCCTCAGGTGTAAACTGTTGATATGCTAGGCTGTACAACCATTCTTCAGCTCCAACAAAGAACGGATTCTCTATATCTGATATTGATTGCCCTGCTACATCTTTTGCAAAACTCTTCTCATTACATATTACTGGTATTCCCATGCACTGTGCTTCCACGGCCGCTAATGAACAGCTAGTGACCAAACACCATGCATCTTTAAGATCTTCAGACAACGGAACAGTTGCTTCACTTGGTCCTGATGTGCCTCTGCCACGTGGTTTGACACGTATTTTAATAGGCCGGTCAGTGTATTTTTTAATCTGTTGAACTGTGTCGTTTGTCCAGTTTGGTTGCTCTAGATAGTCGTTGATCCCATCTGAGCTTGGGCATACTAGAACATGTGAACCTTTAAAACTAGGTTCTTCTATTTTCATACCAAAAAGCTCAAACCTGTCAGCCTTGCAGTCTTTGATATAGTTCGCATGTATACGGTTCTTACAGATACGCCAATAATGATTGGTTGGTTTTAAATTGTTGTTGTCAAATCTACCAAAGTAAGGAGTGTCTGTAAACCAAAACTGATGCTCACGTGCTTCTAGTTTTTTAACCAGTGACTTATTGTTGTTTACAAAACCCCAAAACATACTGTTTGCTACTGGCTCTGTTTCAGTTTGATTGTTTAGTAATTTTGTTTGTTCAGGCCAAGACTTCTGTACACCGTCAAACACTTCATATGCTTTACTGTTCTTGTTATTAAATGGTGCGTAAATTGTTAACATCTATAAACTCTTTCAGTTGTTCTGCCCATTGTCTGTGTCCCTCTGCTGATGGGTGGGGATCGTGTGGACTCACTATCAATTGCTTGTCCATAATATATTCAAGATGACTTACTTCCGGATTAAAAAATCTATCCATGTTAATTGCTTTTGCTATTACATCAAAGTCGCTTATGTCACTTTTAAAATCGTTAGGCAGTGCATTGTACATTACATACGGTATTCTTTTTCTTTCAAAATAATTCTGCAAGTCAAAAACATTATCAAGAAAATTCATTATTGCATTGTTTTCTATATCCCACCCTGTGTTGGTTCTTATGAAACTGACATTATCCAAAGTTTTCCAAGTACGCCATGTTAGATCTGTTCCGGG
>JGI24003J15210_10001523_pt1 | contig 10177 bp, 21 predicted proteins | sample LinPmetageLP28_FD_15210 | JGI IMG/M metagenome (IMG submission 15210)
ATATACATTTTATGTTGTTGATTAACATGACTTTTATCTTTCATGGTAGGTTGTAAACATAAATTATCTGTATGATATTGTAGCTCGTCAAATGTTATAGGACAATCAGTCCAGTTTTCCATGTAGTTAGATACTGTTTTAAACTTATCACCAACATCATATGATTCTAGTTTACTGAGATTAATCTCACCTGATCCTTTATGTTGATGACCTAGTCTTACATCCCATATAGCTGATACTAATCCATTTGTACAAATAATTAGATAGAAGCCACACATGATTAAGAACCTTCTAGTTCCATTATAACTGTTCCACATATTAACTTGTAGTCCTATCTCTGTATCTTTATAAGGAACTTTGTAGTCCTCTAGTTTTACATTGACATGAAGTACTGATCCATCTGGTGAACCATTGAATGTATACTTGGCATTGTCTGTATCGAAGTTATCATCAATGAAATTGAAAGTATTACTCCAGGCATCTTGATGTGTAATTACTTTATAACTATCTTTGTGTATATGAATAAACTCATTAGTATTTTGATTAACTAACTGTTTATATCCTTTAAGTCTATGACCATGTTGGTTATAAACCTTTTCTTCCCTGACTGCATAGTCAAGATTTAGTGGTAGTACTGTCATTTATTTCTCCTTAAATCCTTGAATAAAATGATTCATCTCATCAGTATGAACTTGTAAGTCGTTGATACTGTTTTGTACATAAGCACATTGCTCAATAGCATCTGTAATGATTTCGTTGTATATCAACTTAATATCCTCCAACCATTCAACATGAGTTTGGTCTTTTAGTTCTGTTTTTAGTTTGAAGTAAGCATCATCAAACCTAGCTCGTAATACTTTACTTGCAGTATTTGGTATTGTAAATGTCATGTTTTCTCCTTTAATATCTTTACTTCTGATTTACTTAATACATTTGTTTCTTCACCTAACTGAATGATTAATTTTGCTAGTGCTTCTCTACTTGCTAAATTTACTTCTGCGTGTTTGAAAACAATCTCTTTAAGATCATTTAATCCTTCATTTACTTTTTCAATAGATTCTACTACAGCAGTACTCCATTTAATAAATGAATCTGTTTGTTCTTTGTTCATCTGTCTCCTACTCTCCATTTGTTTTCTAGCTTATCTATTATATGCGAATAGTAATAGTAATGTTCACCATGTCCTTCACATACAGTACATTCGTCTGTCTCGTCTGGTCTTGCATTATCATCCCAAGGTACTCTTCCAGTACCCTGACATCTGTCGCAATACACTGGTTTTGAATAATATTGTTTTTTCATTTAGACCTCCTTTTTCTTTTTTGATTTAGGCTTGTAATCATCTATATCTTTTAATCCTATAGCTATTTTAGTAAGTCTATTGGTTAGAAATACTATTCCTATCCATATAGGAGCACCTACTACAGACACAATTAGTGTGGGATTGATACCAATAAACAAAGCAAAAGCTATAAAACCACCACCTAATCCTAAATAAATTAAGATAAAAGTACCAATATACTCTGCTTTTCCTGTAAACTTTCCTGTTACAAGGTGTTTGAGTATTGATCGTAATATTTTATCAGTCATTGAACTATTAATTGTTTTCATTATTAACCTCCATTAATTATTAAAATAATAAATCCTATTGTTACTAAAGCTGTTATTGTTAAACAAATTACTGTTAGTACTGTCATATTTACCTCCATTCGGTATTAGCTGGACACAACCCAGCTCGATAAAAAAAATGCTGATGCCAGGCATTGCCCAGCACCAGCTTGTTAATGTTTATTTATACTTCTGTTGGGCTGTTTCTTTAGCTTTCTGCTTAGCCCATGCAATGTTTTCTGGTGTCATTGCACTATTATTATTTGACTTTTGACCAGTCCTCTGAGGCATTACTCTTTTTGTAAAGTCCTCTTGATATAGTTCTAAGTACAATTCTTTGAGTGCTTTGTGTTCTGCTACTGCATTCTCATGCAGTGCATTCCAAAGCTGTGCTTGTAATTCCATATCATTGTATTGATTGATAGCAATTTCTGTACCATGTGTATCAACTCTACCTAGATAATCATCTGCAAGTTTATCTTGTATATTCTGATTGTACTTTGCAAATACCTCTCTAGTCTTAAATGTACTGTTGCATAACTGCCACAACTTGATACCTGAATACTTGACAAGTACTGGACTTGTCTTGTCTATGATAGCTTCATACTTTGCTTTGTAATCGCTGTTAGCTTGTTCCATGATTGCTTTGACATCATCAATAGTTCCTTCTAGTCTTGGTGTAAAATTACTCATATACTATCTCCATTTCCTCTGTTAATTCATATACTGACATATCAGTTGGTACTCTTTGCAGTTCTAATTCTGCTTCTTCATGTTTGCCATCATTGCGTAATACTCTTGCTCTTTCGATAGCATCTATCATTACTTCCTCTAAAGATTTTATGTTATACATCTTTACTCTCCTTTTCTTTTAAATGATGCCTTGCATCTTTCCTCTCCTCTTTATAAATCATAATACCTAGTACTATGACTGATATTATAATTACTGTTGGTATTATTAATGCTTCTATTCTTATCATGTTTATCTCCTTTCATGAGATTCAGCCTTATGTCATAGTCTCTAGTCAGTCTTATGAGCGTTAGCGAGTTACCCTCCTTTGGGCGTAAGTGAGCGTATCAGAGCTTTAGCTCAGCGAACTGTAGGACTTGTACTACTATGATATAATGATGAAGCTCGAGAGAGAGAGATAGCACCTCGCATACTATATGCGACTGGGTGCTCCGACTGAACGCATTGGATATGCGTGAAGGAGGCATTTACCCATTACACGATCTTGTATCGTTGGAGCTGATCCTCACCCTTTAGGGTAGGATATGCTACACATCTGTTTACAATTATTTAGTTGACATAACCTTTTATATTCTTACTACTAGCGTTATGCCTCGATCCATGTTGTCTCCAAAAGACAAGCTAACGTATAAACAAAGAGCTCTCGTTGATGCCCTCGTAACCACTGGTTGTACCATAACCGAAGCCTCGCAAAAGGCTGGATATGCAAAGGGAGAATCAGGTAGAGTTATAGCTTCAAGGACACTACGTCTCCCAAAGGTACAAAACTATATGATGCAACAGATCAGTAGTACGATTGGGATGGGAGCTATCCAAGCAAGTAATCAATTGGTTCATCTTGTGAACAATGCGAAGAGTGATTACGTCCGCTTGGAAGCTAGTAAGGATGTCCTCGATAGGATAGGGATGAGAGCACCAGAGAAGGTATCTCATCAGGTGGGCGGAGAACTCTCCATCAAGATAGATCTCGATTAGAGGAGTGGGGGTTAGAAAACAGCACAGCTGTGAGAGGAAAACCTCTTATACACACAACAGAGCTAAAAAAGGCTCGTCTAAGATTGTGTTGTAAAAATATTTTTATTTAGTAAAGTTCGTTCATGTCTGATCCTCGTCTTAAAAGAGCTGGAGTTAAAGCCTTTAATGTAGCCAAGCGTACGCCTGGACATAAAACTAAATCCCATGTTGTAGTTGCTAAAGAAGGTGATAAAGTTAAGACTATACGCTTTGGTCAGCAAGGTAAAACAGGAGATAGAACTATGACTAAAAGAGCTAAATCATTTAAGGCAAGGCACGGAAAAAATATAAAAAAAGGAAAGATGTCTGCTGCGTTTTGGGCAAACAAGGTAAAGTGGTAAACAAAAAAATGGGTGATATTGAGAAACTTGCAGAATTAAGAAAAGAAGTTAAGGCTTTAAAAGCAGAGGTAAAAGAATTGACCATACATAATAAATTTCTTATAGATAGATTAGAGATATGGGCAGAGAGAAACTTTCAGTTGAGGTCTAAGCCTTTAAATTATAGTATAGATGAAAAAGTAGAATTAGTAGAAAGGAGTATATAATGTATGGAATGAAAATGAAACCAATGAAGAAGAAGCCTNTAAAGAAAGAAATAAANAAATCAGGTAAGAAGATGAAAGTTAATGCAAAAAAAAAGTAAAGTAAATCAAGCTGGTAACTATACTAAACCAACTATGNGAAAGAGTTTGTTTAATAGAATAAAGTCTGGAACTAAGGGTGGTAATGCTGGACAATGGTCAGCAAGGAAAGCACAGTTACTAGCATCAGAGTATAAAAAGAAAGGTGGAGGTTATAAGTAATGGGAAAAGGTGTAAAACATTTTTTTAAGAATGGTACTGAACACAAAGGATCAATGCATAAAATGCCTAATGGTACTATGCATAGTGGTAAAACACATAGTGCAAGTAGTAAACCAGTAGTTCATTTTAAAGATTTAAGTGCTAGTGCTAAAAAAAAATCTAAAGCATAATGGCTCTAGCGAAGTCGCAAAGAAGTCTGAAGTCGTGGACAAAACAGAAGTGGCAGACCAAGTCTGGAAAACCTTCTTCCAAGACAGGAGAAAGGTATCTACCAAAGAAAGCAATAGAAAGTCTAACAGCGTCAGAGTACGCATCAACAACAAGAGCCAAGAGGAAGGGTAAAAAAGCTGGTAAACAGTTTGTTAAACAACCAAAAGGTATATCAGCTAAAGTAAAAAGATTTAGACAAATATGACACAGCTATATCAACAAGATGGTATCTCTGGTAAAGACAGACAGAGACTAAGAGCCATTGTTAAAAGAGAACATTTTAAACATTATCCTAAAGAGTTTATTACAGATAGAGAAGCCGATATGTTTATCGAATCTCTTTTACCAGAGACTGTATCTGCATTAGTTAAGAAGAGTGTTGATGTTTATGGTAATTGACAGAGTTTAAATATAAAGCACCTGGTAAGGTTGTTAAAGAGTTTCTTAAAGATGATTCATTCTTTAGAGGACTNCGTGGTCCAGTAGGATCAGGTAAGTCTGTATCATGTTGTATAGAAGTATTTAGAAAAGCACTTAAACAAGAACCTAGTCCNGATGGTAAACGNAAATCAAGATGGGCAGTTATAAGAAATACAAATCCTCAACTTAAAACTACTACTATAAAGACATGGCTGGATTGGTTTCCTGAAACTACATTCGGTAACTTTGCTTATTCTGTACCCTTCACACATAAGATACATTTCCATGATGTAGAGCTTGAAGTTATATTCTTAGCTCTTGACAGACCTGAAGATGTAAAGAAGTTACTATCTTTAGAACTAACTGGTGTTTGGATTAATGAAGCAAGAGAAATACCTAAGTCTATTGTAGATGCCTGTACTATGAGAGTAGGTAGATTCCCTTCTATGAAAGATGGTGGACCTACATGGTATGGTGTAATAGCAGATACAAACGCACCTGATGAAGATCATTGGTGGTCAATTATGTCTGGTGAAGTACCAGCACCTGACCATATGTCTGAAGAAGAATCATTAATGTTATTAAAACCTGACAACTGGAAATTTTTTGTACAACCACAAGGTATGTTAGAAGTAAAAGAAAATGATAAGATTAAAGCTTATGAACTAAATAAAGATGCAGAGAATATACAGAATGTAACTCCTGAATATTATAGTAATATAATTCGTGGTAAGTCTAAATCATGGATTGATGTCTATGTTTTAAATAGATTAGGTACTATAGAAGATGGCAAAGTAGTATATCCCTCATTTAGAGAAGATGTACATATTGCTGATGAAGAAATACCTTTTGCTCCTGTTACTGTTTATATTGGACTTGACTTTGGACTTACGCCTTCGGCAGTCTTTGGACAAAAACTTCCAGATGGAAGATGGATTCTATTACACGAACTTGTATGTTTTGATATAGGTACAGTAAAGTTTGGTGAATTACTTAAACATGAAATAATAAAACATTGTAGTCAGAATGATTTAAAGATATTTGGCGATCCAGCTGGAGACTTTAGAGCACAAACAGATGAAACAACTCCATTTCAGATACTAAGACAACAAGGTATACAAGCTTTTCCAGCACCATCTAATGATGTAGGACTAAGAATAGAATCTGTAGAAGTTTCTTTGAATAGAATGGTAGATGGTAAACCAGGATTCTTAATGAATAAAAGCTGTAATCAATTAAGAAAAGGTTTTTTAGGTGGATATCATTATAGAAGGATTCAAACTGCTGGTGAAAGATATGATGATAAACCTAATAAGAATAAATATTCTCATGTACATGATGCATTACAATACTTAATGCTAGGTGCTGGTGAAGGTAGATCATTAACTGTTGGTCCAGCAAAGCCACAGGTAGCTAATGCTTATAAACAATGGAATGTATTTAACAGATCAGCAATGAGTAAGAGAGGTAAATGGGATATTTTCAGAAGGAGTGGTTAATATTTTTCTATGATCCACCTAACGAAGAATGGTATCATGTATTTAGAAAAAAAGGGATGGCACATTGTGGTGCAGTATATTACGATCCACATAAAGACAAGTGGTGTATGTTAGAACATATACATAAACGAATAGATGTGAGAATATTAGATGGTTCTGAATTAGATTCTGTGTTTACATTTGTTAAACAACATAAGGGTATTATACTTAAATGCCCTAGATTTAAACATAAATGGAGATTGTTCCAAGCTGCATGGTTAAGAGAACATAGTTGTGTTACAATCGTTATGAGACTAATTGGAATAAATAGATTGATTATTACTCCTTTTCAGTTATATAAATACTTAATAAGAAACGGATGTAAACAATGGGATTTATGAGAACACCCAAGTATCAGAGAGATCCTGAACTTGAAAAACAATTAAAAGAACAGCGTGAAGAAGAAGAACGCATTAAAAAAGAACAAGAAGCTAAAGAAAAAAAATTTAAATCTAGAGTAGATAGAGGATTAGTAGGTGCAAGATCATTGTTTAGTAGAGCTGGAGGAAGAGGTTTTTACACAGAAGGTGAAGAAGTTTAATGGGAGCAAGTAATTCTACAGGAGGAGGAACATCTCCAGGAGAAAGCAAAGCTAGAGTTGGTTCTCTAGAAATAACTGGTAGCAAAAATGCTCAAAAAGCTCAGTCAAAAGTTATTGGTAAAAGAGCAGATGATTATGCCAGAAAAAAATTAGGTATTACTGATCCCAATGTAATGAATACACCAGCTGGTACATTAGTTACAAAAGGATATACATCTTCTACAGTTTCAAATCAGATGTATGGTAGTGAATATCAAGCAGCAAGAGGAGAATATTTAGCTTCACAAGGATTAGCAACTGCTCGTACAGTTACTGATGCTAGAGGACAAGTTTCTACAACATATGATCCAGGAGTACAAACAGATAAAGGATTTTTATATACCAATACAAGTAGAGGTGCAATGGAAGCAGCTAAAAGAGAACCTATTCCTTTGTCAAAAGAAATGTTTGAGTCTCAACAAAGATTTAAAGGAGGAGTAGGTTTAGCTACTATGATAATGGGAGTTCCTTTAATACCTAGTATTTTATTAAATCAATCTAGAGTACCATATAGTGATTATATTACTCAACCAAAAGAAAAAGGATTTTATAATTTTTCATCAAGTTTAGGTTTACAAAATTTTAAAAAAACTAATGAAAGAAATCAATATGATGAAAATAATAATACTAATACTGCTAGTGGTGATGAATTTGCAGATGCAACTGAAGCAGAAAAAAGAAGAAAAAAATTATTAGCTGGTGGTGGGCAATCAGTTTCAAGCAAAGAAAGAAGTTTATTTGGAAGTAGTCCTCAAACTTTTAGTGTATAATGGTAGAATATAATAATAATAGATCTTCTGCTCTTATGAATAAAGAGATAGGTGCAAAAGAATTTCTTAAAAGATTTTCACAAGCAGATATTTTAAAAACACAATGGAAAGCTAGGTTTGAAGAAGCCTATGAATATACAATGCCTGGAAGAGAAAGTTTTTATGATGAAGAACCAGGACAAAAAAGAACTGACAGAATATTTGATGAAACTGCTGTAGTAGGTATACAAGAATTTGCTTCAAGATTACAAGCTGGTATTACTCCTACATTTAGTAGATGGATTAATTTAAAATCAGGAATAGAAATACCTGAAGAACTAGCACCACAAGTAGATCAACAACTTGATGATATAACTCAATATGTATTTGAGGTATTACATAATTCAAACTTTAATCAGGAAGTACATGAAGCATTTATGGATTTAGCTATTGGTACTGGATGTATGCTAGTTAATGAAGGTCCTTCAACTAATCCAATTATATTTAATGCAGTTCCATTACCACATATCACTTTGAATAGTGGACCAGATAATAGAATCGATTGTGTTTATAGAAAAAGATTAATAAGACTTGGAGATATTAAAGTATTATATCCTGATGCTGAATTAGATGAAGTTACATTAAATAAATTAATGCAAGAGCCTGATAATAAATGCACACTTATAGAAGGTACTATGAGAAACTACTCAGATCCTAATAAAGAAGTTTATGATTATGTTGTTTGTTTAAAAGAAAACGAATCAATTATTAAAAGAGAAGAATATACAGGACAAGGTTCTAACCCATTTATTACATTTAGATGGAACAAAGCTTCAGGTGAAGTATATGGTCGTGGTCCAGTATTTAATGCAATGGCTGCAATTAAAACTACTAACTTAACTGTAGAATTAATATTAGAAAATGCACAAATGAACATATCTGGTATTTATCAAGTAGAAGATGATGGAGTTATTAATACAGATAATTTACAATTAGTACCTGGAACTATTATACCAGTAGCACCAGGATCAAGAGGATTACAACCTATTAATGGAGCTGGTAGATTTGATGTAGCACAGTTAGTGTTAGATGATATGAGAGCTAATATTCGTAAAGCTTTATATATGGAAACATTAGGTGCAACAAAAGGTACACCTATGTCAGCTACAGAAGTAGCAGAGAGAATGGCAGACTTGTCAAGACAAATTGGTTCTTCATTTGGTAGATTACAATCAGAGTTTATTAATCCATTAATTAGAAGAGTAATTTTTTTATTAAAAAAACAAGGTAAAATAACTTTACCTAGTCTTGATAATAAAGAGATTAAAATTATACCTGAATCACCATTATCAAGAGCACAAAACGAACAGGATATTGCTGATGTTAATAGATTTAATTCTACTATTGGACAAACATTTGGTCCTGAAGTTTTAAATTTAATTGTTAAACAAGAAGAAGTAGCTAGATTTTTAGCAGAAAAAATGAATTTACCTGAAAAGTTAATCAGAGATGCAGCTGAACAGCAACAAGTAATGCAACAGATGCAGCAACTACAACAACAACAACAAGGGGGAATGAATGAGCTGGAGCAACCTACAGAACAAGCCTAAAGGTGCACAACTATCTATAGATGGATTCTATAGAACTATTGAAAACGAAAATAAACTAAATCAAGAAATAGATAAGTTATTTAGTTCAGAACTAGGTATAAAAGTATTAGACTATTTAAAGTCTATAACAATAGATGCTGTAGCTGGTAGAGATATTAGTAATGACCAGTTAAGGCATTTAGAAGGAATGAGATATTTATATTTCATTATTAAAAAAAGAATAGAAGCAAATAAGGAGGCTTAATGTCTGAAGAACAAGTACAAGAAACACAAGATACGAGTGTTGATGAAACACAAGAGACACCTGAAACTAGCACTTCATCTATAGAAATACCTGAATATATTCCTAATAAATTTTGGGATACTGATAGAAATGAAGTTAAAGTTGAAGAATTGGGTGCATCATATAAGGCTTTGGAATCAAAGCTTGGTATGCGAACTGACGAATTGTCGAAACAAATACGAGAAGATTTGGAAGCAGAAAGAAAATCTGGCGTTCCTGAATCATATGAAATAACTCTACCTGAAGGTATACCTGAAGATGTACAAATTGATGTTAATCCTGAACAGCCACTTATCCAGGAATGGCAACAAATATGTAAAGATAATGGGTTATCACAGGCAATATTCAACAAGGGAGTATCGGCTTTTGTTAATAATGAAATTAGTGGTTTACCGAATATTCAAGAAGAAATGGCAAAGCTTGGAGATGATGCGAAAACAAGGGTGGAATCTGCTGATCTTTGGAGTAGAAAATATCTTACTCCTAAGTCCTATGATACTATTGCTAGCCTTGCCAGTACTGCTGAAGGCGTTCAAGCTATAGAAGAACTAATGAATCTTAACAAGGCAAAACCATTGCCTAATGCAAATACAGTAGTAGATGCAGAGT